>JGI24023J19991_10001729_pt1 | contig 16439 bp, 13 predicted proteins | sample Cruoilmetagenom1_FD_19991 | JGI IMG/M metagenome (IMG submission 19991) | reverse complement strand
AAAAATGACGTGGAACAAGGTAAGGAAATTGTCATTACCGCGTTGCCGCTGTATCACATCTTTTCATTAACAGCGAATTGCTTAGTCTTCATGGAAGCCGGAGCAAAAAACATACTGATCACTAACCCCAGAGATTTTGAAGGGTTTGTAAAAGAACTTAGCAGTATTCCTTTTACCGCTATGACAGGTGTAAACACCTTATTCAACGCCCTAATTAATACAGAAGGATTTAAAGACATTGATTTCTCAAACCTTAAAATTACGTTAGGTGGCGGCATGTCAGTTCAACCGGCTGTAGCCGCTCAATGGAAACAAATAACGGGTTGTACCTTATCAGAAGCATTTGGTTTGACAGAAACCTCCCCTGCTGCCTGCATTAACCCGCTTAACCTTAAAGATTATAACGGCAGTATTGGTTTACCCATTCCATCAACTTATTGCCGACTTATTAATGAAGATGGGAAAATTATTACAAATGGCGAGCCCGGCGAACTAACCATTAAAGGACCACAAGTAATGCAAGGTTATTGGAATTTACCCGAAGAAACAGCTAATGTTTTATCAGATGATGGTTGGCTTAAAACAGGCGACATCGCCAAAATGGATGGAGATGGTTTCTTTTATATTGTAGACCGCATTAAAGATATGATTTTAGTCTCAGGTTTTAATGTTTACCCCAATGAAATTGAAAACGTTATCGTAGAACACGAAGATGTTCTTGAGTGTGGTGTTATTGGTGTTCCTGATGAGCAACGTGGTGAAGCAGTTAAAGCGTTTGTTGTTCGTAAAGATGATTCTTTAACCGAGGCTCAGTTAAACGCATATTGTAAAAAGAATCTTACCGGATATAAAACTCCCGACAAAATTGTATTTATAAAAGAACTTCCTAAAACCAATGTTGGCAAGGTTTTGCGTCGCGAACTAAGGTCTTTATAGTCATTTTATAAATATTAGAACAATGAATTTCAATATTAACTTGACGTTAACGTCAAGTTAATACATATTACGTAACATGAATATAAAATCAGCAAACGAAGAACTTTACACAGCTAGCGAATTAGGTGAAAAACTGGGCGTGTCTGCTAGAACCCTACGTTTTTATGAAACAAAAGGGCTGGTAAGACCAACACGTGTGGGTAATCGACGAATATACAATTATAAGGATAACGCCAGGATGACATTGATTCTTCGTGGAAAAAGAATCGGCTTTTCTCTTGATGAAATAAAAGAGTTTTTAGACCTTTACGATGCTGACCCTAACCAACTTAAACAAATAAAACTATTACATACCAGAGTTACAGAACGTATACACCAATTAACCCAGCAACAACAAGACATCAACTTAACACTGAATGAGTTGGAAGATATTCACCAAGCTACTACACAAACACTACAAAAACTTTAATCAAATAACGGAGTTAGTATGAAAAACGTCGTCATAGCAGCCTACGCAAGATCCCCACAAACATTCGCGCATAAGGGTAGTCTGGCAAAAGTTAGGCCTGATGATCTCGCCGCACAGGTTGTTTCTGGACTGGTTTCTAAAACTGGTATTGATTCAAACACCATTGAAGACATCATCATGGGCTGTGCTTTTCCAGAAGGCGAACAAGGTTTTAATATAGCCAGGCTTGTTGGCTTAATGGCAGGGCTTCCTCAATCTGTTGCAGGCGTCACGGTCAACCGTTTTTGTGGCTCATCTATGCAAGCGATACATATGGCTGCTGGTGCTATTCAAATGAATGCTGGTGATGCTTTTATTTGTGCCGGCGTAGAATCGATGAGTCGTATTCCAATGGGAGGCTACAATCCCATGCCAAGCCCTGAACTCTATAAAACACTACCAGCCGCCTATATTAGTATGGGTGAAACCGCTGAAAATGTAGCTAAAAAATACAAGCTAAACAGAACTCAACAAGATGAATTTGCGGTTTTAAGCCAACAAAAAGCGGCGTCAGCATTTAAAAATGGTTATTTATCGGATGAAATTATTTCAATACAAACTAAAGGCGGAGTTGTTGATACTGATGGCTGTATTCGCCCAGAATCCACAGTTGAAGACTTAGCTAATCTTAAACCGGCATTTTCTACCGATGGTTCGGTCACTGCTGCGTCCTCTTCACCATTAACAGATGGTGCATCAGCCACATTGATATGCAGTGAAGAATACGCTAAAGAACATGGCCTAACACCACTTGTCCGCATTAAAAGCATTGCTGTAGCAGGTTGCGCTCCTGAAACAATGGGATTAGGACCAATCGTTGCAACAAATAAAGCACTTAAACGAGCCAATTTAAGTATCGAAGACATTGATATTGTTGAAATCAATGAAGCATTCGCAAGCCAGTCGATCGCTTGTATTCAAGACCTAAGCATACCTATGGAAAAAGTTAACCTTGATGGCGGCGGCATTTCATTAGGCCACCCTCTTGGAGCAACAGGCGCTCGTATCACTGGTAAAGCAGCAGCACTATTAGTCCGTGAAAATAAAAAATATGCGTTAGCAACTCAATGTATTGGTGGTGGTCAAGGTATCGCAACTATTTTGGAGTCAATCTAATGAAAATTGAAACCGTTGCCGTTATTGGCGCTGGTGTTATGGGCAGCGGCATTGCCGCTCAAATAGCGAATGCGGGAAAGAAGGTATTACTATTAGATATCGTACCCGAGGACGCTTCAAACAAAAATATTATTGCCCAAAGTGCTATTCAAAAGTTACTTAAAGTTAAACCTGCAGCGTTGATGCATAAACGTAATGCAAAACTCATTACTGCAGGTAATTTAGAAGAGAATTTAAATGACTTGGCAAATGTTGATTGGATAATAGAAGTTATTATCGAACGTTTAGATATAAAACAATCGTTGTACAAAAAAATTGATGCCGTACGTAAAGCTGGCAGCATTGTCTCTTCAAACACATCGACCTTACCACTGGCCGATTTAACCGCCGGCTTATCAAAAGAGTTTAGTCAAGACTTTCTCATTACCCACTTTTTTAACCCACCTCGTTATATGCGGTTATTAGAGGTTGTTGAAGGCCCTAATACTCGACAAGATGCACTCGACTCTATCGCCGCTTTTTGTGACCTTGAGCTTGGCAAAGGTGTTGTTAACTGTAATGACACCCCTGGCTTTATTGCTAATAGAATTGGCGCTTATTGGATGCAAACAGCTATGCTTGAAACCCTACGTCTTGGATTGACTGTTGAAGAAGCAGATGCAATTTGTGGTAGGCCGATGGGCATCCCTAAAACTGGCGTATTTGGTCTAATGGATTTGGTTGGTATTGATTTAATGCCACATATCTTAGCATCCATGGTTCACTCATTACCCAAATCAGATGCATTCCACCAACAAGCTGTTATACCTGATGTTGTTACTAATATGATAGATAAGGGTTACACAGGGCGTAAAGGTAAAGGCGGGTTTTATCGATTAAATAAAAGTAGCGGTAAGAAAATCAAAGAGTCCGTCAGTTTAATAACTGGCGAATATGCAACTAGCCAGAAGGCTCGGCTAAAATCATTAAAACCAACCATTGCCAAAGATTTACGAAAACTGCTAAGTTTTGATGATAAAGGTGGTCACTTTGCTTGGTCTGTACTAGCGAAAACATTGACGTATTCTGCTAGCCTAGTTCCAGAAATAGGTAATAGTATTGAAGCAATCGACCGTGCAATGAAACTTGGCTACAACTGGAAATATGGCCCCTTTGAACTGATTGATAAAATTGGAGCTGATTGGTTTATTGAAAAACTGAACGCTGAGAATATAACGATTCCTCCCCTACTATCCGTTGCAAAAGGCAAAAGCTTCTACCAATTTATTGATAACCAACGTCAATGTTTAAATTTAAGTGGCGAGTATGAAACATTATTTCGTAGTGATGGCGTCATCTTACTAGAAGACATTAAACGCAACCAGCAACCTGTTAAAAGCAATGCATCTGCTAGTTTATGGGACATAGGAGATGGTGTTCTTTGTTTAGAGTTTCACAGCAAAATGAATTCTATCGACCCTGAAATACTCAGCATGATTAGCACAGCAATTACAATTATTCCAACGAATTACAAAGCGCTTGTTTTATATAACGAGGCAGAAAATTACTCTGTTGGTGCAAATATTGGTTTAGCGTTGTTTGCAGCCAATGTAGCTGCATGGCCTCAAATTGAAAGCATGGTTAAATCTGGCCAAGATACTTACAAAGCGCTTAAGCGTTCCCCTTTCCCTGTTGTCGGCGCTCCTGCAGGCATGGCACTTGGTGGTGGTTGCGAAAGTTTACTACATTGTGATGCGATCCAGGCCCATGCCGAATCCTATATAGGCTTAGTTGAGGTAGGTGTTGGCTTAATTCCTGGATGGGGTGGCAGTAAAGAAATGCTAACACGATGGATGACTAACAAAAAACGTCCTCGTGGCCCAATGCCAGCTATTAGCAAAGCGTTTGAATTGATCAGTACTGCTACTGTTTCAACATCTGCCGCTGAGGCAAAAAGCCACTTGTATATGGCACCTACTGACGGTATTACGATGAATCGTGAACGTCTGTTATTTGATGCAAAAACCAAAGCATTAAATCTTTTAAAGGACTACCAAAAACCAGAAGAAACTGAAATATCACTACCTGGGGAAACGGCTAGAACAGCGCTAAATTTAGCCGTTACTAGCTTTGTACAGTCTGGAAAAGCCACGAAGTACGACAGCGTTATCGCAGATCAACTCGCCCTTGTCTTAAGCGGTGATGATACGGATATCGCAGAAGTTCATTCAGAAGATGACCTACTAGCTCTAGAACGCAAAGCTTTTATGGCACTCATTAAACAAAACAGCACATTAGACCGTGTTCAGCACATGCTTGAAACTGGCAAACCATTAAGGAATTAATTATGGCACTATTTAAAGCACCTCTTGAAGACATAAAGTACCTTACTAATGAGTTTATAGACACTTCTAAACTCGGTGATGTTCCAGAGTTTTCAGATATGACATCTGATTTAACAGATGCCATATACGATGAAGCGGCTAATATTACTGCGAATTTACTTTTCCCCTTAAACCGTACGGGCGATGAACAAGGCTGCACATTAACGGATGGCACTGTAACCACCCCAGACGGTTTTAAAGAAGCCTATGAACAAATGACCAGCGGTAGCTGGGGAAGTTTTACATGTGACCCTGAGTTTGGCGGGCAAGGCTTACCTCACTACATTGCCAACTCAGTAGACGAAATGGTTATCTCAAGCAACATTTCTTTTAGCATTTATATGGGGCTAACCATAGGGGCTTATAACGCTATCCATAAATTTGGCAAAGAAGAACTCAAGCAACAATATTTACCCAATATGGTATCTGGTAAATGGAGTGGCACCATGTGTTTGACTGAACCACAGTGTGGTACAGATTTAGGGCTAATACGTAGCTCTGCAACCCCTCAAGAAGATGGTAGCTACCAAATAACAGGCAGTAAAATTTTTATTTCTGCAGGGGAACATGATTTAACCGAAAACATCATCCACCTTGTATTAGCAAGAACTCCAGGAGCTCCTGAAGGCATAAAAGGTATTAGTTTGTTTTTAGTACCTAAAATAACGCCCAATAAAGACGGCTCCCTAGGTTCAGACAACAATGTTGTCTGCAGTGGTCTAGAACATAAAATGGGTATCAAAGCATCAGCCACATGTGCAATGGAGTTCGACAACTCAACTGGATATTTAATTGGTGATTTGAACAAAGGCATGAAAGCCATGTTTGTAATGATGAACAGTGCGCGTATACATGTTGGCATCCAAGGTTTAGCGCTGGCCCACGCCTCCTATTCGAATGCCGTTGACTATGCAAAAGAGCGATTACAAGGTCGTTCTTTAACCGGAATAAAACAACCTGATAGCCCCGCTGATTCATTAATTGTACATCCTGATATAAGACGCATGTTGATGACAATGAAGTCTTATACAGAGGGGGCACGTGCCTTAAGCACTTGGTTATCCTTACAACTAGATATTTCTCACCATGCAACCGATAAAACTGTTCGAAAGGATGCCGATGAGCTGGTTTCATTACTCACACCTGTTTTAAAAGCATTTTTAACCGATATTGGCGAGGAAGTAACTAGCCTTGGTATTCAAGTATATGGAGGACATGGCTATATTAGAGAAAATGGGGTAGAACAGTACCTACGTGACGCACGTATTTGTCAGCTTTATGAGGGTGCAAATGGCATTCAAGCACTTGACCTAGTAGGTAGAAAATTACCAGCGCACCTTGGCAGATCACTCAGGCACTTTTTTCACCCTGTTTCAAACTTCATTGAGAAACACCAAAACAACTCAGAATTAGCGACTTTTGTTTTACCTTTAACTAAATCTTTTGGCAGACTACAAAATGCCACCTTATTTATTGCTCAAAAAGGTTTATCCAACCCAGATGAAGCTGGAGCCGCATCTACCGATTATTTACGCCTAATGGGTCTTGTAGCAATGGCGTATATGTGGGCAAAAATGGCAGAACAAGCACATGCTAAAACCGGGAATATGCCCGAAGGTTTTTATAATAATAAAATAAAAACTGGGTTATTCTTTATGCAAAAAATATTGCCTCAAACCAGCTCGCTTCTTTCTACAATAATGGCTGGTTCATCAAGCTTAATGGCTTTAGACGTAGATCAATTTTGATTGATTAAGATAACGTAGCGAACATTCAATTCAAAGCTAATAAAAAACAGTTAATTATTCACTGGGGTAACCGTACCCCAGTGATTACAACGTGGACACATCCAGTTTAGTTTTTCTGATTCAAACCCGCACCTGTTGCAAAGAAAGTGCATATGTTGCTCGTAAAGAGCAGTTAGTGCATCAGATACAGTTTTAATATCCGAATCACTACTTTTATCAACTAGCATTGATGAAAGCATTGTTAAATCACTTAACCGTGGGCCTTCAGACAATTTGTTTTTTAAGAATACAACCGCATTCTCTCGCCCTTTTTGTTCAATTAACGCCAAAACAAATGTATTGGTTAATAAATCAGAGTTAATTTCTGACTCAACTGTCGCTAAAAATTGAAGTTTTTCTTTATGCTTATTCAGTTCGTTAAAACATAATATAAACATATCTAAAAAGACTGGGACGAAATTAATATTTTGTTGTTTAATTGCCATTAAATGTTCCAGCGCCAACTTATGCTTTTTATTATTGAGTTTAATTTCCGCATTAAGTAGATTAGAGCGAACACATAACGGATCATACCTTAAGGCTTTTTTTAAATTAGATTTTGCCTCTTTTTCATCATCTATATTAATTAACATGAGCGCCAATTCACAATGCAAATGAGCCAATAAAACATGTTGAGGCGCCGAGTCTACATGCTTTAATTTTTGGGCGTATCTAATGGCTTTTAACCACTCTTTCTCTTGTTGATAGATAGAAAGAAGTTGTTTAATAACATTTAAGCGGTGGTCTGTGTGCTGTTCTAATTCAAGGAACAAAGATTCCGCCCTATCTAATAAACCTGCGTGCATGTAATCCATACCTAGTTCATTTAAAACATTAAGGCGGATAACATGCTCTAATTCCGGACGAGCCATTAAATTTTGATGCAACCGAATGGCCTTTTCTACTTCACCGCGCTTTCGAAACAATGTTCCCAATGCAAGGTGAACCTCAATTGTTTCACTATCAACTTCAAGTAGGTTAACAAAAACATCGACCGCCTTATCTGATTGTTCATTAACTAAGTGGTTTAGGCCTTGAAAGTATTTTGAGTGGTCTAAGTTAGATTGGTTGGCACTATTTTTATAGTGTTTATAAGCCACATACCAACCTGTAGCTGCTGCTACTGGAAGTAATGCGAGGGCAAATTCAACCATTAATTCGAAGAATTAACAGGAAATGTCCTAAGATTAGTGACTTCTTTTTTTGTGATTGAAGCTTGTCTAGATAATATTGATATTTTTCTACGTAACGTTAAGTTTTTTAAAAAACCCACCGTTAACCCAAGCAATACCCCAAAAACTAATGTCACAAGTAATGCAAAAGATAAAGGTACTTCCAACCACCCGTAATAATAATTTATATTGATGGGAGCAGAGTTTGATACTGATAATATGAACCCTATTGCTAGAAATACAATGAAGAGTAAAAGGTATATAAATTTCATAGTTTATCGATTAGTAAGTGCAATATAAAAACATATTGATAGATTAACAGGTTACTTTATATTCTTATATCAAAAAAGCCCCTTCTGGGGCTTTTCTTAAAACTTTATTTTATATTTCTCTTTAGAATCATCAACCCTGGTTCTTAATTCTTTTCCAGGTTTGAAGTGCGGAACATGTTTACCTGACAGCGCTACAGCCTCCCCATTCTTAGGGTTTCTTCCTACTCTCGGCGGCCTATAATGTAATGAAAAACTACCAAAGCCTCTAATCTCAATCCTATCTCCCGATGAAAGTGCTCTGCTCATTTTTTCTAATACACATTTAACAGCTAATTCCACGTCCTTATGTGGCAGGTGTAATTGCTGCTCTGCTAATTTTTCTATTAATTCCGATTTTGTCACGTATCGTTCCTTATAAAGAGACGAAGGGTTTTACCCCCTCGTCTAACTTAGCTTTATTTATCCATTGAATTTTTGAAAATATCACCTAACGTTGGTGCACTTGCATTCTTTGCAGAGTAATCACTAACAACGGCTTTCTCTTCATCAATATCTTTTGCTTTTATAGATAAGTTAAGTATTTTATTTTTACGATCTATACCAATAAATTTAGCTTCTATTGCATCACCTTCATTCAATAGGTTTCGAGCATCATCTACTCTGTCTGTTTGTAATTCAGATGCACGTAAATAGCCCTCAATACCGTCTGCTAGCAAAATAACCGCGCCTTTCGCGTCTACTTCTTTAACGGTTCCTTTAACTATACTATTTTTATCATTATTTGCTAAGAATTCTTGGAATGGGTCTTGATCTAATTGCTTAATACCTAAAGAGATACGTTCGCGATCTGGGTCTATTGCAAGAATAACTGTTTCTAGTTCCATGCCTTTCTTGTAATTAAGAAGCTCTTCTTCACCTTTATCATCCCATGAAATATCAGACAAATGAACCAGTCCATCAATATCGCCATCAAGGCCAATAAAGATACCGAAGTCAGTAATAGATTTAATAACACCTTTAAGCTTGTCACCTTTCTTATGAATAGCTGAGAAATCTTCCCAAGGATTACCTTTACACTGTTTCATACCCAAAGAAATACGACGACGTGTATCATCAATTTCTAGTACCATCACTTCAACTTCATCACCTAAAGAAACCACTTTAGACGGATTAACATTTTTGTTAGTCCAATCCATTTCAGATACGTGAACTAGGCCTTCAATCCCTTCTTCAATTTCAATGAAACAACCGTAATCTGTAAGGTTAGTCACTGTACCATTCAACCTAGATTGAACAGGGTAACGCTGTAAGATATTTACCCAAGGATCTTCACCTAATTGTTTCATACCTAATGAAACACGTTTTTTCTCTGGATCGTAACGTAAAACAGTGACTTCTAGCTCTTGGCCAATTTCGATTACTTCTGATGGGTGCTTAACGCGTTTCCATGCCATGTCAGTAATATGTAATAAACCATCCACACCGCCTAAATCGATAAATGCGCCGTAGTCGGTTAGGTTTTTAACAATACCTTTAAGTATTGCACCTTCTTTAAGGTTTTCTAACAATGCTTCACGTTCAGCACTGTATTCTGTTTCTAATACAGCACGGCGAGAAACAACAACATTGTTACGTTTTTCATCTAGCTTAATAACTTTGAATTCTAAATCTTTGCCTTCTAGNAAGGTAGTATCCCTTAATGGTCTAACGTCTACCAATGAACCTGGTAAGAAACCACTTAAACCACCAACTTCAACCGTGAAGCCGCCACGTACTTTCCCAGTTATAACGCCAATAACGGTTGCTTTTTCTTGTTCTGCTTTTTCTAGTGTACGCCAAGCTGCTGCTTTTTTAGCCTTGTCTCTAGAAAGTAATGTTGCACCTAGGCCATCTTCGACCATGTCTAGTACAACCTCTACTTCATCGCCAATTTCAACTTCTAGTTCGCCTTTTGCATTAACAAACTGCCAACGAGGAACATTGCCTTCAGACTTTAGACCCGCATTTACAATAACAGAGTCGTTATTAATATCCACAACCTGGCCTGTAATTAAGGTGCCAGGTGTTAACTCTGCTGCTTTTATGCTTTCTTCAAATAATTCTGCGAAATTTTCGCTCATGATATTCTCTTTATGTTTCTTTTCTATCAGGCTAGGGCTGAATATGAAAAGGTTAAGTTAAAATAAGATTTAAGCCTTTGCAGCTCAAATCACCTATATAGTATTAGTTATTTATAAAATTGATTATACGATTTACAACATCGTTTATTTCAAGGTTTGATGAATCAACAATCAATGCATCATCAGGAATTATTAACGGTGAAGCCGTGCGGGTTTTATCTCGTTCGTCTCTTTGTTCAATATCTTCAATAACGGTGCGAAGGTTAGCATTAATTCCTTTCTCAATCAACTGCTTATAGCGTCTTTTACCTCGCGTTTGTGCATCTGCTGTTAAAAACACTTTGTATTCAGCATTTGGAAACACAGTACTACCCATATCACGGCCATCAGCGACTAACCCAGGAAATACATTAAAGTTCCGCTGCTTACCCAATAATGCTTTTCTTACCGCTGGATATACCGCTATTTTAGACGCCACATCTCCTATCTCTTCCCTCTGCAACTTATCTTGTATCTCAACGTTATTAAGTATTACAACCCATTCCTTTACGGTGTTTTGTTTAAACTCAATATCAACATTTTTAGCTAAATCGCATATCGCTTGTTCTTTATTAAGATCCACGTTAGCTGTTGTCGCTGCAACACCTAACGCTCTATATAAAGCGCCACTATCTAAATAGTGCCATGCTAACTTTTCAGCTAGACATTTTGATATTGTTCCTTTCCCAGACCCACTTGGGCCATCGATGGTTAGAACAGGTGATATATCCTTCATTAATCTATTACTTTAATGTTAAATCCACACCCTGTTGCCAGTTCAACAAAACCAGGAAATGATGTGTTTACATTTTCACAATTGTTCACCTGAACACCCTCCCTAGACACGAGACCTGCTACAGCGAATGACATTGCAATTCGGTGGTCATCGTAACTTTCTACAATACCACCACTAATTTGTCCGCCATTAATCACCATACCATCAGCTGTCGCTCTTGCGTCTACACCAATAGTGGCCAAGCCTTCAGCCATGCTTTGAATCCTATCACTTTCTTTTACACGTAACTCTTCTGCCCCTGTTAATACCGTCTTCCCTTTTGCACAGGCTGCAGCAACAAAAATAACGGGGAACTCATCAATAGCTAATGCTACAAATTCTTCTGGTATATCAATACCTTTTAATTGGCTTGATTTAACACGAATGTCGGCCACCTTCTCACCGCCAATAACACGTTCATTGATTAAACTAATATTTGCGCTCATCGCAAGTAAAATATCAATCACACCCGTACGTGTTGGATTAATACCAACATGGCTTATGGTGATATCCGATCCTTGCGTAATTGATGCCGCCACCATTAAAAAAGCAGCCGATGAAATATCCCCTGGCACATCAATCGACGTAGACGTAAGTTTCCCACCGCCCTCTAACGAAACCGTATTTCCAGTCCGCTTTACGGGGTAACCAAAGCCTCTTAGCATTTGCTCTGTATGATCTCGAGTAATTACAGGTTCTGTTACCTCTGTTTTGCCATCTGCGTACAACCCGGCCAACAATACACATGATTTAACTTGTGCACTGCCCATCGGCATTAAGTAATTTATTGGCGATAAAGATGCCACACCGTTAATTTTTATTGGTGCTGTACCCTTTTCATTACTACCAATTATTGCTCCCATTTCTTTAAGTGGATCAAGGACACGTTTCATTGGTCTTCTAGTCAGTGAAGCATCACCTGTTAAAACTGAATCAAATGATTGCCCTGCCAACAAACCTGCTAATAATCGCATTGAGGTGCCAGAGTTACCCACATACAGTTCTTTTTTTGGTGCTTTTAACCCTCTCATACCCACACCATGAATACGAACTCGACCCTCACCCAATCTTTCAATATTCACGCCCATATTTTGGAATGCTTTTAGCGTAGCCAGCGCATCTTCTGCTTCTAAGAAGCCACTGACCTCTGTAGTTCCTTCAGCCAAGCTACCCAACATTATTGAACGATGGGAAATAGATTTATCACCTGGCACTCTAAATGTTCCAGACAAGTTTGTACTCGCTTTTGTTAAAAAGGTATTCATACGTGCTTTGCTACCGGCCTTGTAATGTTAAAAATTTCTCGCGAGCCGTTTGTGCAGATGTAAACAACTCACACAAACCACCTTTATCACCAGATTCGATTAAACTTGAAATAGTTTTGTTAATACATTGGTATTCATGAAGTAACTTAACTATTTGAGAGGAATTTGCCATACATATATCTGCCCACATTTCAGGGTTACTCGATGCTATGCGTGTAAAGTCTTTAAATCCGCCAGCCGCGTATTTAAAGATCTCATTTTCATCTTCTTTATTTTTTAATAACTCAACCAGTGCAAATGCAATAACATGTGGAAGATGACTTGTAGCCGCCAATACCTCATCGTGATGCTGGACAGTCATTTCTGTGACGGTAGCCCCCATCCCTTCCCACCAATCTGCACATGCCGACTTGAATGTTAAATCAGCTCCATTATCTATAGGAGTGATGATTGTTCGCTTACCATCAAACAACGAATCATTAGATGCTTCAACACCATTATTTTCAGAGCCTGCGATAGGGTGTGCTAATACAAAGTTTTCCGGCACTGCACCGAACACGGCCTCAAGTGACTTAACAACACTTTCTTTTGTGGAGCCAACATCTGTATATAAACAATCTGGCGACCAAACCGGTTTCAGCGTGGAAAATATACGTTCAAAGGAGCCTACCGGTGTACAAACAACAACAATATCAGCATCAATAACAGCTGATCTAATATCTGTTGAGTAGCTATTAATAACGCCTAATTCAACAGCTCGCTCAAGGTTTTTTTTATCTCGCCCTACACCAACTATTTGCGTACATAATCCATTCTTTCGGGAAGCTCGAGCAATAGACCCACCAATTAAACCAACACCGATGATGCACATTTTATTAAACACGGGTTAACACCTTTTTTAGCGCTTTCAGCAATATCTCGTTTTGCTCCGCTGTACCGATAGATACTCTCAGATGGTTCGGTAAATCATAACCAGATATTGGCCTAACAATGACCCCTTCATTCAATAACTTTTCGTAAATCTTTACTGCACTAGAGCCAACCTCAACAGTAATAAAATTACCTTTTGACGGGATATAGCATAAGTCTAATGCTGAAAACCCATTTTCTAGCTGTTTTAAACCTTTATCATTTAGCTCTCTAGTTTCGACTAGATAATTGTCATCTACCAACGCCTCTTTAGCCGCAACTAACGCCAAAGAATTCACGTTAAAAGGTTGTCGAATACGGTTTAATAGCTCTGATATTTCTGAATGACTAATGGAATATCCAACTCTTAATCCTGCCAAACCATAAGCTTTTGAAAATGTCCTAGTCACAATCAAATTAGGATAACGCTGTACCCACTCAATACTCGAGTTTTCATCATACGTTTCACTGTATTCACAATACGCTTCATCAAGTACAACAATAACGTGTTTTGGAAGATCATTAATGAAGTTTTCAAGCTCTTTAACGTCCAACCATGTGCCCGTCGGGTTATTTGGGTTTGCTATAAATACAACAGATGTTTTATCGCTAACCAGACGACGCATCGCTGCCAAATCATGGCCATAGGGTTGTTCTGAATTGGGCAAACAGGCCTTGGCTACTTTAGAAACTGCACTGACTGACTGTGTTGCGATTGAATATACAATGAAAGCATGTTCTGAATAGACTGCTTCACGGTTTGGTCCAAGAAATGCCCGCGCTATTATATCCAATACATCATTAGAGCCATTCCCCAACGTGATCATTTCGTCAGCTATAGCGTATTTATTGGCTATCGCTTGTTTTAGATAAAAACCATTGCCATCTGGATATTGAGATATGTTTTTACTCGCCATTTCAATGGCTGTTAGCACTCGTTTACTAGGCCCCTTAGGGTTTTCATTTGAGGCTAATTTGATGATATTTTTTAAGCCTAATTCCCGCTCTACTTCCTCAATTGGTTTACCTGCTATATACGCAGTTAGCCCTTTAATGGACGGTATTACCAAATCATCAAAATGATTATTATTTTGCATCAATGTATCATCATAAATTTAGATAACAGCCTTAGGATACGATCCAAGCACTGTTAGAAAATTCACGTTCGGCTCAAGTTCTTTTAATACTTTTGAAACATTTTCATCGTCTTTATGCCCATCAATATCAACAAAGAAAATATACTCCCAAGCACCTTGCCGGGAAGGCCGTGATTCGATTTTATTAAGACTAATGCCCGCATAAGCAAAGGGTGCAAGAACACCTTGTAATGCACCTGCCACATTTTTAGTAGAAATCATCATACTGGTCTTATCTTCACCACTCACAGGAACTTCCCTTTCACCTATCACTAAAAACCGTGTGGTATTATGAGTTTCATCTTCTATATGGCTTGCTAATCTTGTCAGTTGATAAATTTCTGCTGCCATTTCACCCGCTATTGCAGCCGCTGTCGGTGTTTCAGACGCCAATCTTGCAGCTTCAGCATTACTACTAACAGCTACTGCTTCTATATTCGGGAGATTTGTTGCCAACCACTGTCTACATTGCCCCAAGGATTGTTGGTGGGAATACACTACTGAGATTTCTTTTAAGCTAGTCATTTGGGTAAGGAGATGGTGATGTATCCTTAATGCTACTTCTCCGCAAATCTGGAGCGAAGAGGTCATAAACGTATCTAATGTATGGGTAATAACACCTTCTGTTGAATTTTCAACGGGCACTACACCGTAGTGAGCATTACCGTTCTCTACTTGATGAAACACATCAGATATTGTGGATGCTGCCTCTGTGTTAACCGCATGCCCAAAGTGCTTAAGAGCCGCTTCTTGCGTAAATGTTCCAGTAGGCCCTAAAAATGCAATAGTAAGAGGCTTTTCTAACGCCAAGCACGACGACATTAACTCACGGTAAATTCGCGCCACATCTTCGCCATCTAAGGGCCCTGGATTTGTTTCCTTAACTCGCCTTAAAACAGATGCTTCGCGATCTGGTCTATAAAAATCACCCACTTCTCCGTCTGCAATCTTAATATGCGCAACATCTTGCGCTAAACACGCGCGTTGATTAAAAAGTGTTAATAATTGATTATCTAACGCATCAATAGCAACACGAAGATCTGTTAACGATTTATCAACACTCATATCAATCCTAAAGAGTTCTTACTGAAAGCACACCATCAATACTTTTAATTTGATTAACAACATCATCGGTTATTGCAGTATCCACATCCAACAATGTATAAGCCAATTCTCCACGAGACTTATTCAATAAATCCAATATGTTATGACCTGAATCCGCTAAAATACTTGATATTTGACCAACCATATTTGGCACATTCGAATTAGCAATCGCCATTCTAAAACCAGCGACGCGCGGCATTTTAACTGCCGGAAAGTTAACTGAATTTTTAATATTCCCATTCTCAAGAAAATCCTTAAGTTGATCAGCAATCATAATCGCACAATTTTCTTCGGCTTCACCTGTAGATGCGCCTAAATGAGGCAGTGTAATCACCTTAGGGTGGTCTTTTAATAAGTTGCTAGGGAAGTCACAAATATACGCATAAAGCTTACCTGAATCTAACGCAGCTACAACGTCTTCGTCATTAACAATACCATTCCTAGAAAAGTTCAAAATAATGGCGTTATCGTTCATCGTACTGATACGACTCGCATTTACTAAATCTTTGGTCCCTTCATTAAAAGGCACATGAATAGTAACAAAATCAGATTGTGCTAACAGTTCATCAACTGTATTAGCAGAACCAATATCAGCCGACAACTGCCAGGCACGTTCAACAGTAATAGCAGGGTCGTAGCCCACAACATTCATTCCTAAATCTCTAGCTGTATTAGCCACTGATGTTCCTATTGCGCCAAGACCAATAACACCCAATGTTTTACCCGGCAATTCAAAACCAACAAAATTCTTTTTAACTTGCTCCACTTCTTTCGCTATTGATTCATCGCTACCTTCTAAGTTTTTTGCACATTCCCANGCTTGGCAAATGTTACGACANCCTAATAACATACCGGTCAACACAAGNTCTTTAACGGCATTTGCATTTGCACCTGGTGCATTAAAAACAGGCACGCCTAGTGCACTCATCTTCTCAAT
>JGI24023J19991_10001728_pt1 | contig 16440 bp, 15 predicted proteins | sample Cruoilmetagenom1_FD_19991 | JGI IMG/M metagenome (IMG submission 19991) | reverse complement strand
GAAAGATCCGATGTGCCACTGGCCCGCGGCTCGGCGCGGCGGGTTCTTAAGGCCCTCAAGGCGTGTCTAAATGAGGCTCGCCGCCGCGGTCTGGTCGCGGCCGAAACCTGGCGCGATGTGACCATCAAGGAGGGCGCGCGCCATCGGGTGCGCGTCCAGGTGCCGGATCGGACCGCGGTGCGGACGTTGCTTGAAACCGCTGCCGCGCGTCGCGAGCACTCGGATCCCCCCATACGGCCCTGGCCCGCCGCCGGACCTACGCCTTGGTGGCCGCTGCCGCTATGACCGGTCTGCGCCAGGGCGAGCTGCGAGCACTGTCCTGGCGGTGCGTCAATTTCAAGCGCCAACTTGTGCGGGTCGAGCGCGCCGCCGCTGCCTTGGGGGCCATCTCATCGCCGAAAAGCGCCCGCAGCCGCCGGGAAGTGGAGTTGCCCCCCGAATTGGGGCGTATCCTGAAGGAATGGAAGCTCGTGGTGCCTAGGTCGGCCCTGGTGCGTGACTTGGTGTTTCCGAGGGTCGATGGCGGCGTTTTGGACAAGGGAAACCTGTTCCACCGCGGCTGGGTGCCCTTGCGCCAGGCCGCCGGCCTGCCGGACCTGCGTTTCCATGCCCTCCGGCACTACTACGCGTCCAGCATGATCGCCGACGGGGCCAGCGCGCGCGAGGTCATGGAGGCCATGGGCCATTCCTCGGTGCAGATCACCTTCGACGTCTACGGGCACCTGTTCCCGGAGGATCGGCAAAGCCGCTCGGCGCGCGCGGCACGCCTGGCGCGGGCGTTGCTTTAGGTCATGGACTCGCTAAGTAGGGTTGCGAGCGGCGATGTCCGCTCATAGGGCCACACCGATCAACCACAACGACCTTTGTGAACCACCGAATTCGACCCGTGCAGCCCTTCATGATCGCTGAACCGAACGTCAGCTTTCGGATCGCAAACCGGTCGTCCAACTGCGGCCGCCGGTCGCAAGACCGCCAGGGTTCGCGTTCTCGGCCGGGTTATGGCCAATGCCTTTTTCGCAGGGCACAAAGATCATGCCGGCCGGACAGACTTCGTTCATGAACATGGCGTCATGGACGCGCCTGACGGCATCCTCATGGCGGATAGGCCGAGCTCGGCCGCGGCTGCCTCGATGGTACCAAGTACCCTTGGATCGAAGACGCAAGGCTGACGGTGAAACACCTCCCGCACCTCGATCTCTCAGCGGGTGACGGCGCGCAGGCAGCCGTGTACCGTTAGATCGCGAGATACTCCCGCAATACCTCGGCGCCGGAAACCTCCTCGCAAGTCCCCTGGGCCACGAGCCGCCCCTTCTCCAAGATGATGCAGTATTCGGCCATGCCGAAGACCATGGGCACGTTCTGCTCCACAATCACGATAGTCGTGCCTTCGTTTCGGTTGATCTCGCTCAGCGTGGCGCCGATCTGCTGAACCAGGGTCGGCATGATGCCGTCCGATGGCTCGTCGAGCAGGATCACCTTCGGATCGGTCATAAGCCCCCGGCCGATCGCTAGCATCTGCTGTTCTCCGCCGCTTAGGGTGCCCGCGACTTGGGTGAGCCGCTCCTGAAGCCGCGGGAAATAGCCCAAAACCTCTTCCTGGCGATTGCGCTTACTCCCGCCGGCGGCAACCCGGCCCATCACCAGGTTTTCCATCACCGTGAGGTGCGGAAATATTCCGCGCCCCTGAACGATGGTTGTGACACCACGGCGCGCGCGCTCGTGCGGCGGCAATCGGGTAATGTCCTCGCCATGCAGGGTGACGGTCCCGGCGCTGGGTATAATCAAACCGGCCAGGCAGCGGATGAGCGTGGTCTTGCCCATTCCGTTGCGCCCCAGAACGCCAAGGATACCGCCGTCGGCGACGGTCAGGGAGAGATCGCGCAGTACTGTGATGTTGCCGTAGCCGGCGGTAACGTTCTGGACCTCCAGCGTCATGGCCGCTCACCCCGCCTCATGACCCAGATAGACCTCGCGCACCTGATCGTTCGCGGCCACCTCCTCGAACGAGCCCTCGAGCAGCACCCGGCCCAAATGCAGCACCGTAACCGGCGCGCGAAGGTCGCGGATGAAGTTGATGTCGTGCTCGATAATGATGACCGACAACTTGAACTCTTGGGTCAGCATCTGCACAAGCCGCGCGGTCGAAGCGGTCTCCTCCGCGGTCATGCCGGCGGTCGGCTCGTCAAGCAGCAGGAGCTTCGCTTCGATGGCTATCAGCAGGCCGATCTCCAGCCACTGGCGCTGGCCGTGCGAGAGAAACTGCACCGGCCGATCCCAGGCGTCCGACAGCCGGATCAAGTCGAGCACTTCGAAGATTCGGCCGTGGCGCTTGGCCCGGGGACAGCCTGTGCGCAGGACCGCCAGCTCGATGTTCTGATACGTGGTAAGATTGTCGAAGACCGTGGGCGTCTGGAACTTGCGCGCGATTCCGATGCGCGCGCGCCGGATCACCGAAAGATCGGTGACGTCCTGATCCTTGTAGAGGATCCGTCCCTCCGTCGGACTCAGATGCCCGGAAATCATGCTAATAAAGGTAGTCTTGCCGGCGCCATTCGGTCCGATGACGCAGCGGATCGACCCAGCCTCCAGGCTAAATTGGATGTCCTGATTGGCGACCAAGCCAGCGAATTGCTTGGACAGATTCTTGGTTTCGAGTAGCACGGACATCGCCTAACTCCTCGACTGCCAGAGCCTGGGAAGCTGGGCCACCGCGCCCGCGATCCCGCCCGTGAAAAAGACGATCACGACAATGAAGATGAGGCCGAGCACGAGCTGCCAATATTCGGGCGTGATCGTGCTTAGGTAATTAGACAGAGTCGCCACCAGGATTCCGCCCAGAAGCGCGCCCAGCAGCGAATTGCGGCCGCCGATCGCCACCCAGACGACGACTTCGGTCGAGAACAGCACGCCACCCAGCGAGGGCGCCACGAAGTTTGCATGGGTGCCGTAGAGCGCGCCGGCGAAACAGGCGATCGCGCCGGAGAGCGCGAAGGCACAGGTCTTGTACACGGAGATGCTAAAGCCCAACGCGGTCATGCGGTCCTCGTTCTCTCGGATGCCCGCAAGGATCTTGCCGAAACGGGCGGAGGTCAGCCAACGAAGCAGGGCGTAAGTGACCACGACAACTGGAAGAACCGCATAATAGGCTGGTGCATCCTCGTTGAGCGAGATCTCCCCCAGGCCGCCGAAGGTCAGGGAAATGCGGTCGATGAACATTCCGTTCCAGCCGCCGGTGATGTCCGACTGGCTGACCGCGATCTGCTCGACCATGATCGAGAGCGCCAACGTCACCAGCACGAAATAGGTCGCCCGGACTCCGGCGCTGAACAGGAAATACCCGGTCACGGCAGCCAGGACGCCGCCCGCGACAAGGCTGAGCAGCATCCCGATGTAGGCCGGATTGATTCCTAGGTCCGACTGCATCGCCAGGCCCATGGTATAGGCCCCAAGCGCGAAAAAGCCGGCCTGGCCGAAACTGAGTATGCCCACGAAACCCCACAGAAGACCGAGCGACATGGCCATCATGCCAAACAGCATGTACTGCGGCAGGATGTAGATCGAGTAACCCGACACGAAGATCGGCAGCAGAGCCATGACAATGAACGCAATGAAGGCCAGCCCGGTTTCCGACTCGCCCAGTCCGCGCAGCGTAATGCGGCCGACCGGGGGAATGCGCTTTTCCACGTCGGCGGTCATCGCTGCCTCAAGATACCGGCAGGGCGGAAGCGCAGGATGACGATGGCCAGCAGGAAGACCACGGTCTGCGCGAAGACCTGTTTCGAGAACAGGGCGAAGAGCGTCTCCGAGCCGCCGATGAAGAAGCTGCCGACCAGGGTTCCGCCGAGCAGCTGCCCGACTCCGCCGACGATCACCACAAAGAAGGACCTGACCAGAAAGACGTTGCCGATATAGGGATCGACGCTGAGCATGGGGCTGATCAGCCCGCCGGCCAGCCCCGCGGTGCAGGCACCAATTGCGAATACCAGCTTGTACATGCGGGCGATGTCGAGGCCGAGCAGGCTGGCCACCTCGCGGTTCTGGATCATGGCGCGAATCTTGATGCCGAGTGTGGTCCGGTAAAACACGAACGCCGTTCCGCTGATCAGTGCCAGCGCAACCAGCCCGATCATGCCGCGATAGATCGGTATTTTGACCGCCCCGAGGTCGATGGCGCCCGGTAGGGGATTGGCGACATTGCGAAAATCCGTGCCGAAGACGATCTTGATGATCTCGGTCATGACCAGGAAGAAGGCCCAGGTCAGCAATAGGGTGTCGAAGGGTTTGTCATAAAAGTGGCGGATGATCAGGTGCTCGAGGATGAGCCCCACGATACCGACGCCTATGGCGGCTATGATGATGGCCAGGACGAAGGGGATGCCGGACGTCGTGGCCGCCCAGGTGAGATACGCGCCCAGGGTCAGAAAGGCCCCGTGGCCCATATTTATGACGCCCACCAGGCCGTAGATGATCGCCAGCCCGAAGGCGGCGAGGGCCAAAACCAGCGTGATCAGGGTAGCGTCGACGACGACACTGATGGCCGTTTCCATGTGGCGCGTCTCAACTGCTATTCAGGACGGATGGGTCTAGCAAGCTTCTCCATCCCCGCCCGGCGCAATCGGGCGCCGGACGGGGAGTCACGGCAAGCATTCAAACTACAGGCTGCTGCCTAGAGCGGTAAATCGCAACGCGCGTCCAATGGCTCGACGGCCTGGAACGATTGGACCTCCTCGAACATGTTGTTCACGCTGGTCCAGTCGTCGCGGACCTGCATGAGGTAGGACGGCACGACGATCTGATTGTCCAGGCCGCGCATGCGCACGGGGCCCTGCGGCCCGCCTTCGAAGGAGATCTCCTTGAGCGACTCGCGAAGCGATTCGGTGCTCACCTTGCCGGCCTTCTCGATCGCCCTGGCTGCCATATGGGCGCTGTTGTACATCGCCACGCCGACCGTGTTCATCAGCGCATCCTGACCGAACTTCTTCTTGAAGCGCGCCAGGAACGGCGCATTGTTCGGATGCTTGATGGACATGAAGTAGTCAAAGCTGACGTAGTCGCCGCCCGAGACTTTCGGCCCCAGTCCGGTCGTGACAACCTCTTCGTCGTCCACGGTCCAGAGCGCGAAATCGTCTTTCATTCCGGCGGCCGCGAATTGCTGCCGGAAGTTCACCGTGTCGCTGCCGGTGAGGCTGTGAAAGATGATGTCCGCACCCGAGCCACGGATGTCGCGGAGTACGGATTCGTATTGCGGCGTGCCGAAGGGGATGTAGACCTCGCCGACTACCTCGCCGCCGAGCTCGTCCAACTTTCGCTTGGTCACGAGATTAGTGACCCGCGGCCAGGCGTAGTCCGAGCCGATCATGAAGAACTTCTTGCCGAACTTATTCATCATGTACTCCATGTGCGGCCAGACTTGCTGGGTTGGCTCCGGCCCGAACATGAAGATGTTCTTGTTGCACACACCGGGGTAGTATTCTTTCTCCTGGCCTTCGTAGAAGGTGGGATAGAGCAGGACCTTGTCTGCCGACTTGACCACCGGCCCGGCCGCATTGCGCTCCGCGCTCGAGAAGGTGCCGGCCAGGAAGTCCACGCGCTCCTGCCGGATCAGGCGATTGGCCTGCTCGACCACGATGCGCGGCTCGGTCTTGGAATCGCCGACGACCAGCTCGATCTTCCGGCCCAGGACGCCGCCTGCGGCATTGATCTCATCGACGGCCAGCTCAAAGCCCGAAATGTGCGCCTTGCCGTAAACGGTCCAGGCCCCGGTCAGCGGCGAAATAATGCCGACCTTGATCGGACTTTCCGCCATGGCGTTGCGGATGAATACGGGCGCGGCCAAGCTCGCTGCCGCGACGCCTGTGGTTGCCGCAATGCCCTTTAGGGCGCCGCGGCGAGTGACGCCTTGTTGCTTCCTATCTTGCTTGAATTTCATCTCCCTGCCCTCCTTGTTTGGGTGATTGCGAGTTATTTAGGAACTCGTCAGGCGCCCTCCCCCGGGCGCGGTTGTTTCGACACCTAGTACCAGCCCGGTGCCACCTTGGAGCCGAGCATTTCGTCGTAGACGTCGCTGCGTCGGTCGCGGAGGACCTGATTATATTCGTTCCAGTTCCGCTTGCGCCGCGCGTCGGCGAGGTTGGCTTCCGCGTAGATAATTTCTTCCTTATCCGCGCTCGCCGGTCCGCCGATCGGCCAGCCGGTGTAGCTCGTGATCAGGCTCTGACCGACGAAGGGTTGGCCCCGCTCGGTGCCGACCCGATCCGCGGCGGCAACGAAGACCGAGTTCGAGTGCGCGGCGGCCATGACCAGGATGTTAGCCATGGCCTCCCGGTCGTTGTCCTGGCCGGGAATTGGCACCCAGTTGGTCGGGATGCAGACGATGTCGGCCCCCTGTAGCGCGCAGAGCCGGAAGCTTTCCGGGAACCAGCCATCGTAGCAGATGAACGTTCCAATGCGTCCGATCGGAGTTTTGAAAACCGGGAAACCCAGGTTGCCCGGTTCGAAGAACAAGTTCTCCTCGTTCCAAAGGTGCACCTTGCGGAAGGTCCCGACATGACCGTGTGGCCCGATCACGACAGAGGAATTGTAAAGCGCCTCACCCTCGCGCTCATTGATCCCGGCGACGATGTGCAGACCATGCTTCGACGCGACCTCACCCCACGCAAGGCAGGTCGGCCCATCCGGCACCTTTTCAGAAAGCGCAAAAGCCTCTTCGCGCGTCTCAAAGACATAACCGGAGTTGCAGAGTTCCGGCAGAACGATCAGACGGGCGCCATTCTCGGCGGCTTCCTCGATCTGCTCGAGGCTACGGCGAACGTTACCGTCCTTCTGGCCGACCACCGGCGCCATCTGAATGCAGGCTATCTTGATGGCTGCCTCGTCGCGGGCTTTTCGCTGTGACATGAACTTGTTACCTGCCCCTGCCGAGTGCCGCTTCTTCGAGCAGCTCGTTTTCAAGTCTTAACTCTTCCAGTGGCATGAATATTTGTCAAGTGACTTGAACAAGGGTAAGATTTTTGGAACGATCACGACATCTCGGCAAATCGCGAAGGGCCGGCATATGAGGGCCGGCATATGTAAGTGCCGCCGGGCAAACGGATGCTCTGGCAAAGCATATGACGCGGATTGGTACGATGTTGCGGTTGTCGAGTGTGCGGCTTGAATCCGTTCAACCGATCGAAGCAGGATCGGGAGGTTCTGCAAAAGTATGTCTGGACTCGAAATCCATGATCTTGGCTCTAAGCTTCGTCACGCCAGAAAAATCAAAAAACTGCGCCTGAAGGACGTGGCCAACGCGGTTGGCTGTTCGGAAAGCCTTTTATCCAAGATCGAATGCGACAAGGCGACCCCGTCACTACGCACGCTGCATCGGATCGTGTCTGCACTCGACACGTCGATCGTATCACTATTCGCCAACTCCAGCAATTCGGAGGTCATCTTGTACCGGGATGGCGAGCGCCCCGTAGTTGTGATCGACGAGCCGAAGCGGGCCAACGCGATTCGCCTGGAACGGGTCATCCCCTACGTCGATGGGCGATCTTTGGAAGGTAATATCCATGTTGTCGCCCCCGGGGCGACCAACGGCGGCGAGATTAAGCACGTCGGCGAAGAGGTCGGGTATGTCCTGGAGGGTCAATTCGAACTTACGGTCGGCGACAAGATCTACAAATTGACCGCTGGCGACTCCTTTTTCTTCCGTTCCGAATTACCGCACAGCTATCGCAACGTCGGCAAGGTGACCGCCCGTGTTCTGTGGATCAATACACCGCCGACCTTTTAGACCGGTCTTGTGCACCACCCGTGTGTCCGCGAACCGGCCAAGCACGCGGAGCGTCGTCTCAGAGCGTCTAATCTACTATACAAGACTATCGACATAGGCGAGATTGGTTGCTCGCACACGACATCCAACGATCTCTTGCCAAATCCGAGCGACCCATAGCCAAGTAGTGGCCCGGTCCAGTCGAGCATAGGGTCGAAATGGCAGGGGCCGGTACCTAAGGCTAGGCTATATCCGAGTTGGGGTCATTCCCAGACCTTTCGGGAGTCGTCCATGCACGTCCGCTTGCTGGCGGATTCCAGACGTTTGTGGTCGATACTTCCGGTTTCCGCCTGAAAGCGGGCGCTGTCTAGGGCAGTGCGGAACAGGGAAAGATAGCTAGTAGCGGATTGGGGCGTAGCTCTTGTGGCCAACGCCAGCGCTCTTTGTGAGTACAGGGCCTAGACTCTGCGTCGTTGCCTGTGGTCGAGGGCGGCCAGGGTAGCGATGAGCACCAGTGTCGCGACGATTATCAGGGTCATCAGCGCGAAGAGGTTCGGCGAAAGCCCGACCTGCTGGTACTGCGACCAGAGGTAGGTCTGGACCGTGTTGTGGCCACCCTGGACCACTGCGGTTCGGATCGTCTCGTTGAACGAAATGATGAGGGAGAAGACAGCCGCACCAAGAATGCCCGGATGGATCTGCGGCAGCTCCACTTCGAAGAAGGCGCGCAGCCGGCCTGCGCCGCACATGTAGGCGGCCTCGAGATAAACCTGGTCGAAGTTCGCCATTACCGTGAGGATCACGAGGAAAGCAAAAGGCAGGGCCCACAGCACCTGCACGGCCGTGATTGTCAGGAGCGACGGCGGAATTCCTAGTAGCTTGAAGAAAAGGGCCGTGGCAACGCCCATCGAGATCCCTGGGACGAAAAGGGGAATCAGAAGGATGCCGATGATGAGCCGCGGCAGCCGCCAGACGCGCACGGCCTCGGCGGCGAGCAGAGCGAGCACTGGTGTGATCGTGGCCGTGAGCATGCCAACGTAAAGGGAAGTCTGCGCGGCGCGCATCAAGCGCGCGTCTTCGAAGATCGCAGCATAATTCGCGAAGAGAGAACCGCTTCCCTCAAAGGAATGCACCGCCGGGTGACCCAACTCTCCGGTGGCGAGCAGCAGCGCGTCGCTATAGCGCGCGCGCTGGCGCCGCGTCCGGCGCTACTCCTTCTGGACGAGCCACTCTCGGCGCTCGACGAGAAGATCCGCCGAGAGATGCAGGGCGAGCTGCGAAACATCCAACAGACGACCGGGACGACCTTTATCTACGTGACCCACGACCAGGAGGAGGCGCTCACCATGAGCGATCGCATCGCCGTGCTGAACCGCGGCAAGTGCGTGCAGTGCGATGCACCCGAGCACATCTTCCGCCATCCACGTACCCGCTTCGTGGCCAGCTTCTTCCGCGGATGCAACGTCCTGGAAGCAAGACTCGGACACGACAACGGCGTCCCAGCCCTGGAGCTTTCCGGAGCCCGGGTTCGGTTGCCGGCAGGTCCTGCGAAAGGCGAAGGGCCACGGCCGATCGCGATCCGCGGCGAGGTTGTATATNTNGGCGCCGACGCGCAGCGCGGCGACATCGTTTTGACGTCCCGCCTCAAGAAGGTCACCTATCGTGGAGTCTATAGCGACTACCGGCTATGCCTCACTGACGGCCAGGAGCTGTCGGCAACCTTAACCCAGCGCCACGATGTCCACGTGGGTGACGAGGTGTGCCTTGGCGTCCGGGCCGAGGACATCGTCATCCTGGATGAGGACTAGGACGTGTTCTCTGCTGGGCTGACTGCTGCTGCCGAAAAAAGGTAACGCACATCTGTGATGATTAGGCATCCGCTTGCGAGGCTGATCTAATCCGACAGAACTTCCGCTCTGGATCAGACTCGGTCTTGGCCGACCTCGCCCAGCGGTGTCGGTTGTCTAAGTTAGAGCTGACCTCCAGGCCAAGAAAGACGTTATGTTCCGTTAGGCTTAGTGCGTGACGCAATCGAGTTTGTGACAAGGCCTTCCGTGCCGTTGCCCCGGAAGATCGGGCGCCGCCTTTTCGCCGGCGGTTAGGAGAGCAGGGTGCGCTCGATCAACCAATAAACGCCGAGCAAGGCGATCGGCGTCGAGAAGCTGTAGACCAGGGCCGGCCTTCGGGCTGCTTCGGACCCGGCGGCCATCATCCGGTCGATCAAGACCAGCGCCTGCAGCATCATGGCGACCACCGCCACTTGACCGATCTCGACACCGATATTGAACGAGGCCAGAGCGATGAGCAGCGCATCCCGCGGCAGGCCATACGCGTTCAGCGCGCCGGCGAAACCGAAACCGTGGATCAGGCCGAGGACAAAGGCCGTTTTCCAGCGCCGCTCGACATCCCTGTTGAAAAAGTTCTCGACGGCGGCGGCGATGATGGTCACCGCGATCAGCGGCTCCACCAGGCTTGCCGGCAGGGTAACGATCTTGAGTGCCGCAAGCGACAGGGTCACCGTGTGGGCGAGAGTGAAGGCGGTAACCACCTTGACCACGGACCAAACGCGGCGGGCCCAGAGTAGGAGGGCAAACAGGAACGCGAGATGATCGAAACCGATGAAGATGTGCCCGGCGCCGGAAACGACATAGCGAGTGAAGACTTCTAGCCACGGCACCGGCCCGCCGAGCTCTAGGGTGTTGCTGCCGCGGTAGAGGGCTACCGGTATGGCGTCGTCGCCCTTGACCAGGAGGACGTTCTGTATAGTGCCGGGCCGGGTCTGCTGTAGAAGCCGGGTGCGGTAGACAAGCCCCGCGGTGGCGGCGCCGCAGGGCGACCGCAGAAAAACGAGAATTCCATCGTCGGCGGCGGCGATGCCGTCGACGGTGAGGAGGCATGAAACGCCGGCCGCCTCGATCGTTGTCACGGCCCGCAGATGATCGCCGATAGCCGGGCTCGCTCGTTCCAGCCGCTCGGGGTCGACCAAGCCATTGGCGTCGAGCAGGTCAAGTCCGGTCGCCAAGGCAAGATCGGCACCCTTTATCGAAATTTCAACGGCCGTCTGCTCCGTGTCGACGACGATGGTGGCCACGGTCATTCCAGGATCGTGGGCCCATGCCGCTCCGGCCAAGCCGAGCAGCAGCAGTATCCCGAGAACGCACCTAATCATCGCCGGGTTCGGGGCGCCCCTGCAGGAAGTCGGCGCTGCCGGGATGCCACGGCAGGCCGTGATCGACCGTGACATCGGGGGCGGCCGCCAGGTCGGTACCGGCCAGCGCCCCGGTGAGCAGCCAAGCGTAGCGGGGCGGGAAATCACCCTGCGCGATCAGGACGCGGTCGTCGAGTGGCAATAGAATACGCAGCGCGATCTGGCCATAGGGCGCGAACGCGCCAAGGCCCTTCGACATCGCCACGGCATCCGCCGCACCGAGGATGGCGACATCCAGTTGCCCGGTGCTCAGCAGGCTGGCCAACCGTCCGGCGTCGGGGGCGCGGGCGATGCGCGCTTGCGCCGCCGGCAGATGCTCGGCCAGCAGCGCATTGGTCTGCTTGGCCAGATCGTAGGTGCGGGGATCGGCCTTATGGCATCCGATCAACAGATGCTTCCGGCGATAGACCACCCACTGCTTGTAAGGGGTATGGCCGCCGAGCAGCAGTCCTGCCGCGGCGGCCAACCCGACCCTGAGGAGTTGCCTCCGCCGGATCACTCGTCGAACACATCCTCTTTGAGTACGGCGGTGACGATATAGTTGGGTACGTCAACCACCTGGCCGATGCGCAGATCGACCGCGACGCTGGCCAGAATGTAGGCCTGCTCGGCGCTGAGCCCATGCTTACGCTTGATGTAGTCGATCATCTTGATCAGCGCATCGCGCGCGGCCAGCGTCAGATCCTCCGACAAGTTGCTCAGATCGGTGATCTTCTGGCTTTCCAGATAGGCGTGTTGTGTCGGCACCGCGCCCGACTGCTTCAGGGGGAGGCCGATCGTCTGGTAGAACTTGGTGGGCTCCATGTTCCTGATCTGCGGGCCACCCTCGACCTCCGGGCCCTTGATGACCGCGGCCTGGCCCTTGCGGATTTCCGTCCGCACGGTAACCACCGCGCCCATCTCAATGGCGGTGCCCGAAACCTCGCCGTCGCCTTGCGCATAGTGCACATCGCCGACGAAAAGGCCGCAGCCGTCGATGAAGCAGGGCAGCAGCAGGGTGGTGCCGATCTGCATCTGCTGCACGTCCATGTTGCCGCCGTTTTCGCGCGGCGGAATGGTCCTTAGGCACTCGGTCTTGTTCGACCCCTCGGGGCCGCAGACCGCGGTGGGAAGGGCACCCGTGGGCTGGGGCGGCAGAGCGACGCCGCCGGCTGTGCCTAGCTCGGTTTCGCGCGCCAGCCAGTCCTTGACCTCGGGGGCGCCGGGAAGCACGCCGACCGACCCCATGAAGGCCTCGTAGGGGATCTTGACGCCGGGCATCTGGTCGGAGACGGCATGTGTGCGGGACAGCTTCCAGTTGACCAGATAGGGCTCGGTGTAAATGTCGCGCAGGAAGCCAAAGCCCGGAACGATCACGGTGTAGCCATATTCGTCGGGCACGATATCGACAAGGGTAATGGCGAGAACATCGCCGCGTTGCGCCCCCTCGATATGGACCGGTCCGGTCATCGGGTGAACCAGATTAAGATCGATCGCCGTCACATCGTCGGAGTTGGATTTGAGGGTGAGGTCGGAATCCAGGGCGTCGCGCGTTTCGAATACGATCATCTGGCCGGGCTTGGCCCGCGAGACGGGCGGAATCGCCGGATGATAGCGATTGAAGCAGTTCGGATCGTCAACGCAGTGCTTGCCCTTCTTCGCAACGGTCACCTTGTCCTGCCACTTGACCTCTGTCGTATCGGCAAGCGAGACGGTCGCGGTGCCCATGAGAAAACCGGCTACCAGAACTAATAGTTGGCCACACCTGTTCATCGTATTCCCTCCCTTGGATCGGTAGCTTATTCTGCGAGTATTCACCAAGTCAGCAAGAAATGATATTGATTTAAGAGCACGTTGTGCATTGACACGTTAAGTGGATTGGTCGGGAGGGGCAATTGTCGATAGGGTTTGGCCATGAACCCGATCTCCTTCAAACGGCACCGCTTTCCATCTGTAATCATAGGTCGCGCAGTCTGGCTTTATGCGCGGTTCACCCTCTCTTTTCAAGACGTCGAGGAGATGCTGATTGAGCGCGGCATCGGCGTCTCTAACGAGACTGTTAGACGTTGGTTTCTGATATTCGGTGAGCCAATCGAAGCCAACCTTAGCCGGGGTTCCCCATGTGGGGCCGCCCCAGCGGGCAGTGATTGACCCGAAACCGTCCGGAATTCAAGGTGCTGGATTCCCGCGGTCGTCATTGTGCCGATTCGATCTGATGAATAGCCTATCGGGGGCAGTGGCGTGCGAAAACTGACCCTTGGGCCGATTGCCGGACGCACTCGTCCTATCGTCGGAGCGCATGATCGGTTGCCCGTTTGTCATGTTGGTATGGGCATCGGTTTGACCCGGTCGATCCGGCTCAGGATATCGGCGAATAAGTCACGAAGCATCGCGAACTCGATCGGCCTAAACGTCTGGTGTGGGTCAAACCCGGTCTTGGCGGACCTCGCCCAGCGGCGTCGGTTGTCACAGGTAAAGCGGACCTCCAGGCCAAGAAAGCAGACTTTGCCGACCTAAGGTCCGGAATCAGGGGTAGACCGGACGTTCCGTATGACGCTCGAAACCGACGTGATTAGCCATGTGTGGACATTCCGTTGGTATTTCGGCCAGCATCGTGAATAGGCGGGCTAAGAGACACTGTTGTGGTTAGGCCGCCGTTTTGTTAGGTCAGCAGGGGCAACCATGCCGGTTTGGCAGGTAAAGGATATTTTCTCTAGGCGTCGTCCATCGTCGTAATATCGCTGCGAAAAGTCCACGAGTCGCGTAAGCCGCCCTAATCGCCGGAACCGTCAACGCCTTACAAAGCCAGGTTTGGGCGGATCTTTGCGTTCGCTATGGTCTTTGGCAGTTCGCTTTGCTCAGCCATGTCGGCAATCAACCAACAGCGTGGGTTTGGGCCTCCAAAGTGCTAGGGTTTCCATAGCGAAAAATGTAGCTCCTGTGACATTAACGACTAGCGACGCTGCTATTCACAGCTAACGCATACGTGTCTTCCACAATCGGACACGATTGGGCTCTACCAGTATCGGACGCGCCCGATATCCACGTGAATGAAGTTCGATTTTTCGTAATAGCCGACGCCGCCCGCCTGCATCGCCCGCGCCGTTTGGTAGACCGCGCCGAGCTTGCGGCCCGGCAGCCGAATGTCGATCGCCATGCCCCGCATGTGCAGGCTGCGCTTGGCGACACCTCTGCCGGCATCTATCAGCTTCTGGTTGGTATTTGGCGATCGGTAGCCCGAAATCACATGGAAGGGCTCGGTAGTCTCCATCGTGTCCTGTAGCGAATACAACAAATCGAGCAGGCGCGTGTCGATGGCCTTGACTTCACCCGACCTGAAATCGCGGAGCACGTTGTCTATGGCACTCAGCGATTCTGCAAGGTAATCGCCGTCGGCCCAGTAGGTGACGGCGAGCGTCTCACTGGTGTGCAGATTTAGGAAGGAGAGCGCGCGTTGCCGGCCCCGCGGCACGGCCGCCATGGCGGATACCGGTGACAACGCGCAGACGCCGGCGGCTCCCCAGAGAAGGAAGGTCCGCCGATCGAGAACGCCGTTCGGGGTCTGATTGCCGCCGTCCGCGGCTGGTTTTCTTTCTTTCAAAGCTGAGCTCTCCGAGAAATGGGTCTGGGCAATGGGGCGAGCAGTGAACGGGATCCTGTCAGATGATACCTGAAGCAGAGTTAACCGTTGCTGTACAGGAATTTTCGTTCGCGCCCGGCGCCGCATCGCTCCGGAACTGAACCGTGCCATCCTCGTCCACCCAAGCGCTGATGTTGATCAGATGCACGGGGACCGGTTCGCGCAACCGGATCGTGAGCGGGGCGCCGTCATTGAGCGCCTTCTGGAGTATGTCGGCCGGCGCCTGCGCGCCCGCCTCGAGCAGCAGCGCCGCCAATTGCAGTGCGTCCTGTACGCGCACGCAGCCATGGCTCAGGCTTCGTTTCGAGCGGTCGAACAGGTGCTTCGTCGGCGTGTCGTGCAGGAAGACATGGTAGGGATTGTTCAGCCGGAACTTGACCAGCCCCATCGGATTTTCCGGACCCGGATCTTGGCGCAACCGAAAGGGAAGCGGACCGGTGCCCACCGACTTCCAGTCGATACCAGCCGGGTCGAGCTCGCCCGGTGGATCGGTCCGCTCGCTCAGCAACCGGATATTGTGGGCTTCGAGATAACGAGGGTCCTGGACGATGCGGGGAAGCATCTCGTTCCGGACGATACGCGGAGGGATGTTCCAATAGGGGTTCAACTCGATTGCCGACACCTCGTCGCTGATAATCGGTGTCGGCCAATCGTTTCGGCCGACTATGACGGCGCTGCTGAACATCAGTTTGCCATCCCGGAAAAATTTAAGCCCGGCCCCCAGGATGTTAACGACAATGGCCGTGCCATGCTGCTTCGCCGCGATGAGGGGATAGCGGCACAGGTTAGCTGCCAGCGTTGCGGCGCGCTCTTGTACAGGAACGTTGAGAGCGGCGCGGGTTTCCTTTCCGACGATGCCGTCGATACCGAGTCCGTGCCGGGCCTGGAAGCGACGCACCGCGGCATCGAGTTCGCCGTCGAAACGCATCGATTTCAGGTCGCCGCCACGAAAATCGCTCGTGATGGCCAGCCGCCGGCGCAGGTCGGCGATTTGCGCCAGCACCATGCCTTGCTTCAGGGCAGGTCCCGAAGGAATGCTCACCCAGCCTCCGGAGGCGGTGACGACATGGTAGAATTCCAAAGCGTTCCGTAGCCGCAGGTATTCGGGATCGGTAGGTGCAAGCTCTGCAATGAACCGACGAAAGTCTGTGGCCTCAAGAGCCGCCGCCAGGGAGATTCTTTCGCGTGTGTTCTGGCCCTCGATTTCGTTTGCGTACCTTAATAACCCCTCCATCAGCAGAGCGTCAGCCGTTGCCAGATTATCTGCGCTGCCCTGCGCGAGTTGAATCCTGATCTCGGCAACGCCGTAATCCCTTGAACAAACACCAGACGCCTCCGCCTGAGCCAATGTTTCAAGCAGTATGTCTGTGTGATGCGATGGTCTGCTGTCCACGATCCGCATGAGGCTGTTCGCGGTAATCTGATGGGCGTGCGAACCGGCCGCCCGAGAAGCCGTGTTTGCCGCCGGTTCCCGAACAGATGGGTCGAGTTTTGAATCTTGAACAGAACATCCGGCAGTGAACGCCAGCACCGTAAGTGCGGGAAGAAGGCCCACGCGAAGCTTCATGCACACCGCTGTGATGGAGAGGAGAAAAGAGATTGAGGTCGAGATCAATTTACTCACGCTATATTGTGCCGATCCTTGTTTTCCCCCGGGGCCTTTGTAATCTACTGAACCGTTGAGCCCAAGCGAATTGTATTTCGGTCTCGATGTCTGTCATGCTTTTCTGGTGCGGTGATTCGAACACCGGAATGTCTGCCTAGGGTCAAAGTCGGTCTTGGGGGTTTCGCCGAGCGTTGTCGGCTGTCCAAGGTGGAGCGGACCTCCTGGCCAAGAAAGTGGACGTAGCCGATCTAAGG
>JGI24023J19991_10001722_pt1 | contig 16480 bp, 15 predicted proteins | sample Cruoilmetagenom1_FD_19991 | JGI IMG/M metagenome (IMG submission 19991) | reverse complement strand
AAATAGCTCGCTATTCCTGTGGTTTTGCTCTCTCGGATCAGCAAAACCTGGACCAAATCTGAGCGCCAATTCTGCGAAGTTATTTTTTCGCGAACCCTTAGGTTGTGTTATTCCTTCAGCGCCCCTTTGAATTGCGGTTTTCGTTTTTCAAGAAAGGCGCGGCTACCCTCTTTGCTGTCTTCGCTGGCCATGCAGATGGCAAAGGCGTCCGCTTCTATCTTGCAGCCGCTGGCCAGATCTACGTTCAAACCGTTGTTGACCGCCTGTTTGGCTGCTCTGAGGGAGACCTTGCCCCTGGCGGCAATTGCCCGGGCCGTTTCCAAGGTCGCTTCCATCAGCGACGCCTGGGGAAGCACCCGGTTGACCAGGCCGATCGTCTCGGCTTCTTGCGCCGGAATCATGTTTCCGGTAAAAATCATCTCCTTGGCCCGGTTGCTGCCGATGAGGCGGGGCAGCCGCTGGGTGCCCCCGAATCCAGGGATAATACCCAGGCTGATTTCCGGCAGGCCGAACATGGCGTTTTCCGAAGCGTAGATAAAATCGCAGGCCAGGGCCATCTCGATGCCGCCTCCCAGGGCAAATCCGTTTACCGCGGCAATCACCGGAATGGCCAGTTCCAGGAGTCGACCGATGATCAGTTGTCCTTTTCGCGAAAACATCTTTCCCTGTAAGGTATTGAAGGTGGCTAGCTCGGCAATGTCCGCCCCGGCCACAAAAGATTTCTCGCCGGCGCCGGTTAGTACCAGCACACGGATCGCTTCGTCGGTCTCGATGTCATCCAATGCCGCCGAGAGTTCGTCCAACAGTCGGCCGTTCAAGGCATTTAGCGCTTTGGGCCGGTTGAAAATGATGGTGGCGATGCCCTCCGTCACTTCAAAAATAATGTTTTGGTAAGCCATGAATTCTCCCTCCTCCAATTGGTTCGCTGAATGGTCGGTCGCCGGCAGCGGCACCACCACTACGGCGGTCGTTTATCCCTTCTTATCCCACTTTGTCGATGGATGGTTAAAGGCGGTGGGGCTGGTCTCTTTGATATACTTTCGAATCCCGCGAATGATTCCGTTGCAAAGCTCATCCTGGTATTTTTTACTGGTCAGGCGTTTGCACTCTCTGGGGTTGGAAATGAATGATGTCTCCACGAGGAGCGCCGGCATCTGGGCACCCAGAAGGACGTAAAACGGCGCCTTTTTTACGCCTTTGCTGCGGATGTGGCTGAAATGCTTCTTCAGGTGCAGGCACATCTCCGCCTGGACCATGGCCGCCAGGCGGCTGGATTCGTTGATTTTGGAGTTCTGCATCAAATCGTTTAGAATCGATTCCAGGTCACTGATATTTTTTGCCGACGTGGCATTTTCACGGGCCGCCACCAGGATCGCTTCGTCGTCAGTGGCCAGGTTCAGGAAAAACGTTTCGATCCCGTAGGCCTTCCTGTTTCTCACCGCGTTGGTATGGATTGAGATGAACAGATCTGCGTTCTGGGTGTTGGCGATGGCGGTGCGCTCCTCCAAGGTCAGGTAGCGGTCGGTTGTGCGGGTGAGCACCGCATCGCAATTGAGGTCGGACTCCACTTTGCGGGCCAGTCGTTTGGCGATCTGCAGGACGATGTCCTTTTCATGTACCCCTTTCAAGTACCCCGGCGCGCCATAATCCTTGCCGCCATGCCCCGGATCGATGACGATGCGGCTCACTCCCAGTGCCAGTTGGCGGGCGATGGCGCCGGGCGGCAGTTTCCCTGTGGGAGGACGCACGCGCAGGTCCGATGAGCGGGCAACCCGGCGGTCCGAGTCCTCTCCCCACACATCCAACACGATGCGAAAGGGATTTTTAAGAGAAAAAATCTTGTAGGTTTTAAAGGACTTGATATCCACCACGATCCTGACCGATCTGCCGGTGTACTGACCGGCCCGCGCATCGCTGAGCAGCTCATCGTTGATGGGTACAAATTTCTTGATATCCTTGCCCAAGCGGCTTTTGCTCAGGTCGATATAAAGCCGCTGGGGTTTTTTAATGGCAGGGTCTTTTTTCAGCAGCCGGTGGGAAAACTTGGTCTCCCGATCGGCATCGATAACAATTCGTGTGTAGCTGGGGTTGGACCAGAACCGAAGCTTTTGTACGGTCACCAGGCCGGATTGCTGCGCCTGCGCATCCGGAAAGCCGGCGCCTGGATCGGTTTTATTTCCGGCGATAATGGCCGACGGCGGGTCACCATCGTCCATCTTTGCCGTTCCGGTGGGCCTATTGCCAATCACCTCGGCGCCGGCTTTATCGGCAAATGCACTGCCGGGAAACTCGCGTTTTACGCGACGGAAATAGTACATGGCCTTGTCATGATCCGCCTTGCTGTGGGACTTGACCGATAGCCCCTTATAAAGCAATCCGATCATGTATAGGGATTCGGCCGCATGGGGACCGCGGGTGTAGGATCGGTAAGCCAGCTGGAAATGATCGATACGCTTTTCCCATTGATCCCGATATTTCTTTTTTGCGGTACTATTCATCAGCTGCTTATAGGCGGCATTGGCCTTCTTGAGATGTTTGGCGGAAACGGTCTCTTTGGGTGTTGCAACCGATTTTCCCAGACCGGCCAGCTTCGATCTGGATTTTGGGGTGTAGCGGCTTTTTGGATATCGATGGATCACCCGTCGAAACGCGTCGACGGCTTCCTGCCGGTCAGCGGTCAGATAGGATCGCTTGTGCAGTTCCAAATATAAGAGGCCTGATCGATAGAGTCCGGCGGCGGCCCAGGGGCCGGAGGGATCAAGCCGGTAGACCTTTTGGTATTTCTCGATACAGCCCAGCCACCGGTCCCGGTATTTCTGGTGTCGTGGATTTTTTTTGAGTGCGGCATAGGCCTTTTCGGCCCGTAAGTATTGTTGCTTGGGGGTCAGGGCCCAGGCCGGCCATACCAAGGCCGCATTGATCAGCAAAGTCAGGGCCACCAGGCGGAAAACGACCGTAAACATGGATTTATTGACGAGTTCCTGCATAATCACTCGGCTATGGATCAGTACACAACGGATTGTGCCTTGATCTGTAATTCGTTCAGGGTATTCAGGGCATCGATAGGCGTCATCCGGCTCACGTCCAGCATCTGGAGTGCTTCAACCAACTTTCGTTCCACCGGGCTGAACAGCCCCAATTGAATGTGCCCGGCTCTCTTGTCGGCCTCCTTTTTCTCAGCCGCCTTGGGTTGTATGCCTGCCTCGATCTGGGCCAGGATATTTTTGGAACGTCTGATCACCGGTTCGGGAATCCCGGCCAGCCGGGCGACTTGAATGCCGTAGCTGCGATTGGTTCCCCCCGGGGCCAGTTTTCTCAAAAAAATTATTTCGTCATTCCACTCCTTGACGGCAATATTGTAGTTCTTCACCCGGCTCAGCTGGTTCTCCAGGTCGGTCAGCTCATGGTAGTGGGTGGCAAATAAGGTGCGGGTACCCATGCCGTTCAGATCGTGGAGGTACTCGGCCACGGCCCAGGCGATGCTCAAGCCGTCGTAGGTAGAGGTACCACGCCCGATCTCATCCATGATCACCAGGCTGCTGGCCGTGGCGTTGTTAACGATGTTGGCCGTCTCCTGCATCTCAACCATGAAGGTACTCTGGCCGGCGGATAGGTTGTCCAACGCACCCACCCGGGTAAAAATGCGGTCGGTAATGGCGATATTGGCTGATTCAGCAGGCACGAAGGATCCCATCTGAGCCATAATGGTCATCAGCGCCACTTGGCGCAGCACGGTTGATTTCCCCGCCATATTGGGACCGGTGATGATCAAGACCTGATTGTTTTGGTTGTCCATGACAATGGAATTGGGGACGAACCGCTCGCCGGTGATCAACTTTTCCACCATCGGATGACGCCCCTGTCGAATATCCAGGATGCCGTCGGTATTGATCTCCGGACGACGATAACCGTTATTTTGGGCGATCTCGGCGAAGGTGGTCAGACAATCCACCCGGGCGACGAAGCGGGCAATCTTCCGGATATCAGAGTGATGGGTTTTGACCTGACCACGGATGGAAACAAAGAGATCCAACTCCAGTTTGGCACGCTGATCCCCGGCGTTGAGCACCCGGGATTCGAAATGCTTGAGATCGTCGGTGATGTATCGCTCCGCATTTACCAGGGTCTGTTTGCGCACATAGTGATCGGGAACGCGTTCACTATGGCTGCGCGGAACCTCGATGAAGTAACCGAAGACCTTGTTGAAGCGCACCTTCAGGGAGTTGATTCCGGTGGCATCACGCTCTTTGGCCTCCAGCTCTGCCAGCCAGCTTTTACCGTCCCGACTGATTCGGATCAGCTCATCCAGTTCATCATTGTATCCAATATGGATCATGCCTCCGTCGGTGATTACCGGCGGCGCATCTTCGCGGATGGCACGATGGATCAGTTCGGCCAGTTCGTCGAGCGTTGGGGTGTCTCGAACGTCGTTATAAGGCGGGGTGGTGAAACGGCTAAGCACGGAAAAAATGTCGCTCAGCGCCTGGATGGACCGTTTCAGTGCAGTGAGGTCACGGGCGTTGGCGTGCCCCATGGAGATCTTACTGCCCAGGCGCTCCAGATCCCGCACGGGTTTGAGGTATTCCCGCAGCTCCCGGCGTGTTTGCATCTGTTCCACGGCATCGGTCACCGCATCGAACCTGGACTGAATACGGGCTGAATCCAGCAACGGATAGCGCAACCAGTGGGCCATGAGCCGTCCGCCCATGGCTGTGATGGTCTGGTCCAGGATGTCTATGAGGGTTCCCCGACGGCTACCGGTGCGGATATTGCCCGATAATTCCAGGTTGCGGCAGCTCTGATCATCCACTACGAGAAAATTTCCCAGAAAATAGGTTTGGACCCCATCCAGGTGTTCAATTTTTTGGCACTGGGTTTCGCTTACATAGTGGATCAATGCACCGGCGGCACCCACCCCGGCCTTCATGGACGCGCATCCGAACCCTTCCAGTGATAGGGTATCAAACTGCTCCAACAGCCGCTTGCGGCTACCGGTAAATTCGAATGCGCGGTCCTCCATGACGGTGACGGCATAGTTGCGGTCGTCCCTGAAAAACAAGGTGAAGGTATCATCGTTTTTCAGGGATTCAGGCAACAGAATCTCTCTGGGGGTCACCCGCATCATTTCATCGATAATGGCCGCCGAATCACTTGTTTCGGTGAGGCGGAAACTGCCGGTGGAGATGTCCAGACCGGCAAGGCCGACCATCTGCTGGTGGCGTGACACGGCCAGGATGAAATTGTTGCGCTTTCCATCTAAGAGTTCATCTTCGACGATCATCCCAGGGGTCACGACACGGACCACCTTGCGTTTGACCAGGCCCTGAGCCGTCTTGGGATCTTCCACCTGATCACAAATGGCCACTTTGTAACCCTTTCCAATCAGCCGCGAGATATATCCCTGGGCGGCCCGATAGGGCACGCCGCACATAGGCACCGGGGCGTCGTCGTTTTTATTGCGGGACGTCAGGGTGATCTCCAGCACACGGGAGGCCAGCTGGGCGTCTTCGAAAAACATCTCATAGAAGTCGCCCATGCGGTAAAACAGGAGGACGTCGGGATACCGCTCCTTGATGGAGAGGTATTGCTGCATCATGGGTGTCGCTTTAACTAAGGCCATTAATTAGGCAATATCTTCAATTTTTTCGGATAATGCGGCGGCAGGTTACGGAGGCGCAATCCGATTGGGGAAGGCGGATGACGGGGCAGATGGACCTATTCGCCGCGGCCGACGGCACTATCCAGATTATTTCATTTGAGCAGCCTCGTCCACAGGTTCCGCTTCGACGGATGCCGCCGGTAAGGGATCGGCGGAACCCTTCCGGGTGGAGAGCTGTTTTTCCAAAGACGATACGGCATCCACGAGGCTGGCCTCTTTGGCTTTGAGTGCCTTGATAATTTTTCCATCCTTAAAGTGTTTGAACAGGCTGAAAAAATAAGAAATTATAATCCCCGCCAGAAAAAAGGCCACGAAGAGAATGGCATTGGCCAACAACGGGGTCGCATAATAATCAAAGCCCAGATCAAGCGTCAAGCAACTTTCGGTCATGAAAAATTCTTTGTTTTGGAAGATGACCAGCCCGACAAAGCCGAAGACGACGATCCAGAAGGCAAATTTCACCTTTTTCATTGCGTATTTCTCCTCCGCCTGCTTTTCGTTGGGTTTTGCTTAGGACCATGAAACCCCTTGATTACCGAGCATGTCTATCCTTTCCCACCTCAAAACTCAACCCTTTTTTCCTTTCAGGGGGACCAATTCGACCTGTCCCCATGCCCCCATTTCCCGGCCGACCACCACCACGATTCCGACGACACCGGTGATCTGTTTGCCGAAGTCGATGGCCGGTTTGATTCCACGAAGCGAACGAACCCGATTGCCGATGGCCGTGGCCGCGGCATCGGCCAGGGCACAGGAACGCGAAACCACGCAGACGGCATCGGCCGATCCGATTGATAAAGAGTGGCCCACCGTCGCCGATGAGGTGCACATCCCGATGCCATCTCGAGAATTCGGCACCCGAATGCCCACTTTCATGCTGAGCGGAGATTTACCGGCAAACAGACCGGCCACTATCGGGTCATCGGTTTTTACGAAAACATCACCCCCGTTTTCCACCACCACCTGTTGGCTGTGTTCGAGCAGCCTACGGCCGACGCTTTCGGCCACGGCACCGGCGACAGCCGCCATGGGTCCCACCCCGGCGGCATTGCCGGCAAGGATCATGTCGCGAACGACTTCAGGTCCAAAGGCCTGTTTATTCCAAGGAACCAGGGTGGTCACAAAATCCGGATATTGCTTAATATACCCTTCGATGTGTCCCCGACACGCCATCGCCTGCTCACGGGCGGGCGCGTCGAGCAGGCGATCGGCCTGAATCATCAGGTCCGTCTCCTGACAGATGACCTGGAAGGAGCGCAATCCGGGACAGCAAATTTGCCGGCGGTAGCTCCGTTCACGGTAACCGGTAGGAGAAAGCGGCCGCGGATCAGGTCGTTTGTTCATCGGTGCAAACCAAGATTGCCGGTTTCAATTCCTTCACTCAAGATCGGGCCGTGGGCCGAAGATGTTCCGGAAACTGGTGCAAAAAGAAGCGGTCGGTCATCCCGGCGATATAGTCTCTGACGATTTCCGGAGGGCTGTGCTCGGCGAGATAGGATTCCGACATGTCCGCCATAAACCTGGAATATATGTCGGATGCACGGTCATTGATTTCCAGCTCCTTTAGACACATCTCGAACAGCATGGAAAAGAGCCGTTGAATGGCCGCCGCATGGATCTTGCTTTTCGGGTTCAAATAAATACGTTCCAGATTAAATTGTTTAAGGGCTTTCAATGCATCGGAGATTTCGGGGCTGAAGGCCACAAACGGGTTATCGTGACTGTTTTGGATCACATCGGTAACCAGGCGATAGACGATGGTTCCGTTGGTGTTGCCCAGCGTCCGGGCAATGGACCGGGGGATGTCGCGTCGATCAAGAATGTCCAGCCGGATGGCGTCTTCCAGATCCCTGCCGATGTAGGCAATGGTATCGGCCACCCGTACGACACACCCTTCGTTGGTCATGGGGATAAGCGGATAATCCGGGTCGGCCTTCTTGGCGGTGATCTCCGCGTCGAAGGTGGTAAAATTTTTATCCGGACTGGGCGCCAGCAGCTGGTTATGAATCTCGCCGTCATGGCAAAGAATGCCGTCCAGGGTCTGCAGGCAGAGGTTCCACCCCTGGCCTTTGCGTTCAACCCGATCCAAAAACTGAATGCTCTGAACATTGTGCATAAAGGTGCCGATGCCGGCCGCTTGACACAATGTGGACAGGTAGCACTCACCTTCATGGCCAAAGGGCGTGTGGCCGATATCATGGCCCAGGGCGATCGCCTCGATAAGATCCTCGTTGAGACGAAGAAACCGGCCGATGGTACGGGCAATTTTGGAGACCAGCTGTACATGCAGCACCCGGTGGGTGATGTGATCGTTGGAGATCAGGTAAAACACCTGGGTTTTGTCGATGTAGCGGGTGTAAGCCCGGCTGTGCAAAATCCGATCCGCATCCAGGGAAAAGGCCTGCCGGTAGCCGGCCGCCGTATCGATGATGGGATGACGGCGGATGCCTGCATTACTATAGGTGGCTTCCGGTGAGAAAATCTCCCGTTCCCGTTCGTTCAGGGTCGATTTCAGACTGTCCAGCACGGGCGGGGTGATAAAAGCGTCAGATTTGTCCATCGTCGATCATTTGCTCCATCATCTGAAAATAGTCGATGCCGGCCGCCCGGAACCCTTCCTTTCCGTATTTCATGTTGGCTTCCAGAATGGTATGCCGCCCATCGTGGCAGCAGATGTCCATGCCCACGTCGTCCCACCCGCAGGTTTGGGCCGCCTGACGGGCCAGGGATCGGGCCGCCGCGGGCACCGGATCCAGGCTGATGCGCCCCCCCATGGCCACATTGGTGCGAAACTCCCCTTTCCCGGCGATCCGCCAATAGGCATGAACCACCCGGCCGCCGATCACAACCACCCGGATGTCCCGGTCGATGGGAAGGTACTGTTGGATATAAGCCACATGGCGGTCACGGGTGTACGCATCCAGGTCGGTGTCGTCCTTGATCAGGAAGACCCCGCGCCCCATGGCCGAGCCACGTGGTTCTTTGGCAACACACGGGTAGGAAAAGTATTCCCGTATTTTTGCCCGCTGGCGTTTTCCGTAAAAGACACGGGTTTTGGGATGGGGCAAGTCGGCCAGTTGGAACAGGGCGCTCTGCTTGATTTTGTCCTGAACGCACATGTACGTGCGGTAGCTGGGAAAGGTGGCTTTTCCCACGGCATCGAACAGATCGGCATAAAATGCCGTGGGATAGTAGATCTTTGCCGCGTCACGAATCAACCGCACCTCCGCTTCGCTGTAGTCCGTAAAGTTGGGATGAACCCCGAGGGTTCTAACATTACGGCACGAACGCAGGCGTGCCTCCAGTGCCAAGACTTGCCGTGCCATGGTTACAAACGGCCAATAATGTCCTGAACGACCTTGTCCAGGGCATCTACAAAGGGTCCAGTGTCATCACCGGCAGCGATGGGCGACCCCTTGTCGCAGCTCTTGACCACCAGGGGATCGAAGGGCAAGGTGCCCAGAAAGGCTACGCCCATGGTTTCGGCGGTGGTGCGGCCACCGCGGCTCTTAAACAGTTCGACGGTTTCGCCGCAGCAGGGGCAGGCAAAGGGGCCCATATTTTCCACTAGTCCCACCAGCTCCAGATTGACAGTCCGGCAGAAATTGATCGATTTTCGCACATCGGCCAGGGCAACATCCTGGGGGGTGGTGACGATCAGGGCCTTGGCTCCGGTGATGGCCTGGGCCACACTCAAGGGTTCGTCACCGGTACCCGGCGGGGAATCGACAATCAGAAAATCCAGGGCTTCCCATTGCACGTCGGCCAAGAACTGCCGGATTATGCCCGTCTTGGCCGGTCCCCGCCAGATGACGGCCTGATCGGGATCCTTCATCAAGGATTGCATGGAAACCACCTTCAAATGGTCACCCACCAATTTGGGGATGACCTGCTGGTTTTCGTTGATATCCAACAGCCCCTTGATGCCCAGCATACCGGCGATGCTGGGACCGTGCAGATCCACGTCCAGCAGACCGGTCGAAAACCCTTTTCCGGCCAGTGTCACGGCCAGATTCGCGGCGAAGCTGGATTTGCCCACACCGCCTTTGCCGCTCATGACGATTAGCTTGTTTTTAATCTTGGACAGGGTGTTGCTGATGTTCTGATCCTGTGGGTCCGGCGCCCCCTGGCTGTTGCAACCGTCGTTCCTGGATGGTTTTTGACTCATGGAATATCACCTCTCTATTTTAAAAAAATGAAGCATCCGTTTCAAATGCATGGAAAACCTCACGACGACGGCGGTGCCAGGATGAACAGGCTTTCATCGAAGCGGGCATTGGCTTCATACCGGTCGAGTGCAACCGAGACACGCCGTCCGGATGCGGCGGACAAATCGATCCGCTCGGGCAAAATATAACCGTCGATCTCCTGTTGCCCGACAACCATCAGTGTCCGGATCGGATTCTGGCGGCTGTCGAACCACACCGACCGCACCGGATGCATGGACGCATCAACCGTGATCCGCTGACGGATCTTGCCCCATCGATCAATCAGGGCCAAATGGATCCCGGCCTCATCTTTATCGGGTGACAACCGTGCTAAAAAGCCGTCGTCCATGGGAATTCGCCCCACTAAAAATTCCAGCAGGTCACCCACGGTGACATTGATCTGAATGATGCGTCGCAGGCTGCCGTTGCCGAATCGTCTTTTATAGTATTCACCAGATGGGTGGGTAACAAGGAAGAGATGTTTTCCATCGCTGGAAACGGTGCCCGCCGAACCGCCGAAAGGAGCAAACATGTCGATTCTCAGCCGATCGGTCAAGCGGCCGGCCATAGCCGCACGGAAGGATTGGACCGGCCGAATCGCGTCGGCTATGGTTATTTTTGCCATACATTTAAATCGGGTCAAACCGGCGTTGGTTTGCCTTAGCCCGGCCACCATTCGTTCCGCCGACAAATCCGGCTGGCCGTTCGCCGGAGAAAAACGTGTGCAGGCCGTTGGCAGCCATGCCATCAGGATCAGAAAAAATGCCGGCCAACCCACGAAACCCGTTTGGAAGCGACCGAAAAAGGAGCGATTTCGAAGATGGGTGAAGGCGATGGTCATGGTGCCAGCAAGCGGATCTTCTTTTCCACGGCCGCCTTGTCGGAATGTCCGTTTTCAATGGATTGACGGTAGCTTTCCAGCGCTTTTTCCATCATGCCGAGCTTGTTGTAAACATCCCCCAGATGCTCTTTGACAATGGGGTCGTCGGGGACCAACTCGGCCGCCTGCTCCAACAGCGGCAAGGCCTTTTCATATTGGCCGCGCTTATAGTAGACCCAGGCAAGGCTGTCGGTAATGTAGCCGTCGTCGGGCTTTTGTTCGAGGGCTTTGCGAATCAGTTGCTCCGCTTCATCCAGGTTGCTCCCCATATCGGCATAGGTGTATCCTATATAGTTCAGGGCGTTGGCGTTTTCCGGATCGAGTCGGAGGACCTGCCGCATGGCGGCAATGGAGTCCTCCTTCTCTCCCCACTTGTCATAGACCACACCCAGTCTAAAATAGAGGCGGGCATTTTTTGGATCCAGCGCGACACCTTCTTTGAGGACCTTTACAGAATTTTCGTAAGCCTCCACCTGCTCATAAAAGGACCCCAAATAGAGGCGAAATTCCGGATTTTGCGGATCTTTCTCAATGGTTTCCAAAAGGAAATCGATGGCCGCCTGAATTTGCTCCATCTCCTGGTAAAGCAGGGCCGCGTGAACCGCGGCGTTTTGGAAAAATCGCGAATCCGGCGCCACCTGCTTAAACTGCTCGATGGATGCTTCCGTTTTCCCCATGCCATCCAACGCCAATCCCGCCAGGTATTTGAGATCGGAACTGTCCGGGGCCCCCTTGAGCATGCCCTGGATGATCGTGTTTGCAACCTCAAAATTGCGGGTGTCGAGGTAGTCTCTGACCATGATCCGGATAACTGATTTATCTTCCAGGCTCATGCGACCCAGGGCGGCGAATATCTGTTGCGCTTTTTTCTTCGAGCCCTGCTGATGGAAAATGTTTCCCAAGGCGATGGTGGCCTGGATATTGCTTGGATCCTGTTTCAGGATTTCGGAATATACGGACGCCGCCTTTTTGTAATTCTTATCGGCTTCGTATAAAGCCCCCAATTCAAAACGCGATTCCACCAACTCGGGTTCAAGGACCAACGTTTTTTCAAAATAGGCCCGGGCGGTTTTCCCATCACCATTAATGGCACTGATGCGACCCAGGAAAAAATAACCCGCATAAGATCCCGGAAAGTTTTTTACCAGCTGTTCGTAAACCTGCTTGGCCGGGTCCCATTGTTCCCGATCTATATACATGCGACCCAACTGCAGATAGATATTCCGCTGGGAGGAATCCAGGGCGATTACCCGTGAATATGCTTTAATGGCCGCTCTTGGCTGGTCGAGGTGCTGATGGATCCGTCCCACCAAAATCAACGACTCAATATCATCGGGATGACTGATCAATATTTCGTCTATAATTTCAAGGGCCGCTGTCGAATCCTTTTTCATCAGCCAAAAACCGGCGAGTTCCCGTTTCAGATAAAGCGAATCCGAATCCAGCTTCAGCGCCTGCTGCATGATTTCAATGGCATGATCCAGGTTGCCTTTTTTTAGGCTCAAATGCGCCTCGGAAAATAGGTAGTAGGCATTAACCGGCCGATCCCGCGTCTCCACCATGGGGATCGGATCCGGCAAGGGGGGGCGGCCCCCCGTCAGGGCACACCCGGCGATGGATACAATAAAAAAAATTATCAAATAGTGTTTAACACGCTGTAACATAGTCATATATACCTTCAACCCAGCCAATCTGCAGTAAGCGGGCGACAGGTTCATTCGTCCAATGAAATGCACGGGAGATAGGCTTGCAAAAACGGCAGGCGGCGCTCAGGAGACACCCTCGGTGTAGGTTTCAAAATCGGGGATTTCCTTTTTAAAATAGTCCCGCATCTTTTTGACCACATTTTTTTCGACCTGTCTTACCCGCTCACGGGAAATCCCGTATTTATCGCCGATCTCCTGGAGGGTGACCGGCGTGTCGGAAAAAATTCGTTTGTCGAATATCTCCAATTCCCGGTCGGTCATCTGGGTTCTGAATTCGGCAATTTTTTGGTTGAGCAGGGATGACATCTCTTTTTTAGCTACGGTCTCTTCTGCCGATTCGGCTTCCGTGCTCATAAATTCAATCCGCTCAGTGTCCGAATCTTCCTTCAGCGGTGCATCCAGGGAGATGTCCCAGCCGTCCAGGCGCTGGTCCATGTCCACAATCTCACGCTCGGAAACACCTAATCGTTGGGAGAGCAGTTTGGGTTTGGGATCAAATCCCTCATCAATGAGTTTCTGTTTTTCTTTCTTCAGCTTGAAAAATAACTTTCGCTGTCCCTGGGTGGTGCCGATCTTCACCAATCGCCAATTATCCATGATAAATTTGAGGATATAGGCCTTAATCCAGAAGGAGGCATAATAAGAAAACTTGACATTCTTGTACGGATCAAATTTTTTCACCGCCTGCATCAGGCCGATATTGCCCTCTTGAATCAGATCCAGCAGGTTCTGCATCCACACCCGCTGAAATTCCAGCGCAATTTTCACCACCAGACGCAGATTTGAGGTCACCAGGCGGTAGGCCGCTTCCTGGTCACCTTGCTCCTGTACCTGTTTTCCCAGGGACACCTCTTCCTCCCGGGTCAACAGGTTGTACCGGCTGATTTCTGAAAGATAACGTTGGAGTGGATCGTATTTGACAAGGGATTTGTCGCTTGCCCGCAGGGGTTTCTTTTTCTCCGATGGTGCCGGCTTTTTGCTTTTTTTTGTTTTCATTCATCTACCCGGGTTTGTCTATGTTAGCCGATCGGCGTTGGTGGCTGTCGGTCAATAACGGGCCCTTTTTTCGTATGGACAATTACCCGCTGCTATGTTACGGATGTCGACCGTTTAAGCGCCTGTAGCTCAGCTGGATAGAGCAACGGACTTCTAATCCGTAGGTCGCAGGTTCGAGTCCTGCCAGGCGCGCCATAATTTAGTTGAAATTTAATAGTTTATGAGCCTTCGAGACACGTTCTTGAGGGCTCTCGTTTTTAGGCGCCGGCATCGGGACAATTTTTCGAGGATCATTTTGTAATTTACCTTACTTAACGGCATTGAACGTTGGCATTGACTTTCTATGCATTGTCTATACGACCATCCGTATGTTGGATATAACCGGTGTAACCTTAAATACATACCATTATTTTCCAATCTTCACAATGCAGACTTGACCTTCCGGTGATCCAAGCGCCGTTTTAACGGCCGCACACTATCCTATCAACCTTACAGAAAGTTAACCCAAACATTACCAAGTGGTAATTTACATCGGTAAGAAACAGAAATGCCGGACATGAGACTGTCCGGCACAAATATGAACTGAATTTTTTCCCATGGACCGAGGCGCTCCGGTGAACGGTAACCCGTTGTGGCGTCACCGATTCAAGCAGCAATCCTTTCGACGATCATATAAACGAGGTGGCAGGAGATGTGACCCATTCAACGCCAAAAGGTCCCCTGGGATGAACGAACCGGGTAACACCGGTCTACTCCACGGGCATGAGTTTTAGAATATTCTTGGCCCGCTCAATTAATTGTTCCCCTTTGAAGGGCTTGACGATGTAGTCCTTGACACCCATTTTGACGATCTGAATAACATTTTCCTTGCCGGATTCGGCCGTTAGCATGATCACCGGAATATCTTTTAAATCACTCTCAGCTTTTAGCTTTCCAAGCATTTCGATCCCTGTCATTACCGGCATGGTAATGTCAAGGATGATAAGATCCGGCATTTCCTTAGCGGCGGTGGCCAGGCCTTCCACCCCGTTTTCGCCTTCCAAAAGTTCACAGTTGTAGGGTTTAAAAGCCTTTTTAACAATCATCCGAATGGTTTTACTGTCATCAACCGTAAGGATCTTGTACGCCATTGCTTACCTCCGAAATTATATGGTATTTTTTTCAGTCGCTTTCGAATAAACAGTATCGGTTTGAGCGTTTATTTCTTGAGCTAATTGTTGAAAAAAATGCTCCGGTTGATGGCTTCTGATTATAAAGGGTTATCGGTGGTTACCACCCGCAAAAAGTGCATTGACACGCTCCATTTTCATGCCAAAACCGTCAATCACACCCTGAATCTCGGATTCATTCAGCCCTATTGATCCGGTGACCCGATCATCTTCAGGATAGGAGGGGCCGTCCAGCCCAAGACCGACCGCTATTTTCCGGTACACGGCATCAGCAAGGTTGACGATGGATGCTTCCAAAAAGCATCCTTTTGCGTCCGAGGGCGTATGGTAATATCTGATGATGCATTGAAGCAGAGGCGGAAGATGCCAGTTTTTGGCGAGTAAGGAACCCACCTGGGCGTGGTCGAAACCCAGGACCTGATGCTCCGCCTTCCTGAAGGTGATGTTTTGGGTTTTCACCCGGATCAGAATCTGATCGATTGCCGATTTGACAAACTGATCCAGCACCACCTTGCCGATGTCAGGCAGCAAGGCCCCGGTAAAAATGAGACTGCTTTGTCTCAACCCTTTGATTTGTGCCTGGTCCTGGGCCACGATGGCAGCCGATACTGCGCCCTTCCACAGTTCTCCGCGCTTAATCCGTACCCCTCATGAGATCCGGCGAAACGCTCCGAGCAACAAACCAAAAGAAACAGGTCGACCACCTGAGTCATTCCCAGATAGACAATGGCCTGTTTGGCGTCATTCATTTTTACCCGGCAAACCGAAATAGGCTGAGTTGGCCAGTTTGAGCAAATTGACCGTCAATGCGGGTTCGTGGCGGATAATGTCGGACAGAACGGACATGCCGCAATCCGGATCATTTAAGAGGGTCATGACTTTTCCGGCAACGTCCGACACCGATTTTTAAATGATCAACCGCTTTAATGATAGACTCAATCGTGGGCATTGTTTACGCTTTTACCTTCCTGGGCGGATTTCCATAACAACGATCGATCCTGGGGAGGGCCAACATGGTGGGCCAGCAATTCACTGAGCTGAAGCGCTTGCCCGGCATCGAGTTTTTTAAAACGCACGGCGTTTGTTCTGAGCTTTTGAGACTTTTTCTTACCCTTGCGGGTGGGGTCGAGCGCTAGGGTTTCATAGGGAATATTGTGCAGATAGATGCCCTTTTCAGCCATTAACAGATCGAGTTCGGTTTTGTCGATATCCGGGAGACCGCTAAGGTTACCGTCAAAGGCGATCCCCCCCAAACTCATGTTCGTAACCTGCCCCACGACTTCCGATTCGGATTTGTAGAGGACCATGGCAATCTCTCCGATGCTCATTTTGGTGTGATTGCGCAAGGCGTCCAGTTCATTTCTTAGGATGATAAATGTGCCACGAGGCATGGGATGACGCTTTTGTTCTCGACGTTCAACCATGGAGTCTCCTTGCGGGTTATCGGTTTCAGATGGATAAAGGCTGATGCCTACTATGCAAGAATATTACCACAAGTACGAAACGATCCTCACCGCCGGCCGCTGCCAAGAACAACCCCGTTGTTGCGGGTCGGATCGTGAGTAATGNCCTCTTTTTTAAAGATCTCCCGGATAGGAAGTCTAATAAACCGGATCGCGCCCTNTGGTAGAAGAATCAAAAATTTGGCGGTACCGTCGATTTTTTGATGCCCGAACGGCTATTGCAAGGGATGCTCTAAGGATTGGGGACGAAATAAAGTGAACGAAAATTGCGAAGGATATCCTTTCGTATTCAAGGAAGATCAACGGTTGCATACTGGTTGTATGTGGCCGTTGATGTAACGCAGAAAACGGATGGATAGACAAGTAATTGGGTTCACTTTATAAAGTTCACGATCCTAA
>JGI24023J19991_10001721_pt1 | contig 16484 bp, 19 predicted proteins | sample Cruoilmetagenom1_FD_19991 | JGI IMG/M metagenome (IMG submission 19991) | reverse complement strand
AACAGCCAAATACTCCATAGAGTTACTGGAGCACATGGGTATGATGGATTATTTTGAAGTGCTCATTGGGAGAGAAGATGTCACATATCCAAAGCCAAATCCCGAACCTATTTTTAAAGCCCTGGCAAAGTTGCCTAGTAATAAAACAAAATATTGGATGGTTGGTGATACCCCCATGGATCTACTCGCAGCAAAAGCTGCCAATGTTGAAAGTGTGGCAGTTACATGCGGATATGCAAGTGAAGCAGCCTTACGTGAACATACGGATAATGTATACCATTCAGCTTTAGAGGCTGTGAAGTTTATCACGCTATAATCAAAATTATATTTAAAGGAAAACCCTATGCCATTATTGGACAGTTTTACAGTAGACCATACAAAGATGATCGCTCCCGCAGTGAGAGTTGCAAAAAAAATGAGTACGCCAAGTGGTGATGATATCACTGTTTTTGACCTGCGTTTTTGTGTACCAAATGAAGATATGTTATCTGCAAAAGGGATCCATACTTTAGAACATCTTTTTGCAGGATTTATGAGAGAGCACTTGAATGATAAAAATGTAGAGATCATCGATCTTTCTCCTATGGGATGCCGTACAGGTTTTTATATGTCACTTCTTGGGACGCCAAAAGCAAAAAAAGTGGCCAAAGCATGGAAAGAATCTATGGAAGATGTACTTGGTGTTAAATCTGAAAAAGACATACCGGAACTAAACTTACACCAGTGTGGAACATACAAAATGCACTCACTGGATGATGCACAGTCCATAGCACAAAATGTATTGGACAAAGGTATTGGAAAAATGGACAATAAAAAGTTAACAATGTCTAAAAAACAACTCAAAGATGCCAATAAATAATCTTATCGATGTATGATGAAGCATTAAGAGCTCAAAAAGAGCTCATACTTTGTGAAGATGGAACCAACACACTTTACTCTAAAGAGTTTGATGAACCCTATCATTCTACAAAAGACGGCGCTTTACATGAAAGTTTGGAAAAACATGTAAAGCCTGCCTTTTCACTGAAAAAAAATCAAGAAGAACTCACTATTTTAGATATATGTTTTGGTTTGGGTTATAACACTTTTGCTACACTTTACTACATCAAAAAATACAACTTAAAAACAAAAGTGCACATACTCTCTCCAGAGTTTGATGAAGGACTTGTACGTTCTCTTGATACTTTTGCGTACCCGCCGGAATTTAAAGAGATAAAGCATATCATTCAAACGATAAGCCAAGAGCTTTATTATGAAGATGAACAGTTTAAGATAGAGATCTTACTGGGTGATGCCAGACAAAGCATTCCGAAGATCAAAGAAAAAATAGACATCATCTATCAAGATGCATTTTCTCCAGCACACAATCCACTGTTATGGACCAAAGAGCATTTTTCAGACATCAGAGATATTTGTCATGATGAAGCCATACTTACAACCTACTCAACCGCTGCAGCCATACGTTTAGGATTGTATGAAAACGGATTTTACATTTTTGTACACAGAGCAGAGATGATGCGTTATTCTACTGTAGCTTCTTTGAAGATGTTAGATGGGTTAGAGTATATAGATATGGAATTGAAGAAGGTTCGTAATATAGAAGCCAGGTCTATGAAAGATGCAGAATATCAGTAAGACATCTGCATCTGATCTACATCATCCCAGGACATACTCTTTTTAGCTGACCTATGGGATAAAATATGGTCGATGTATCTTGCAAAAACATCCGTCTCAATGTTTAAAGATGTACCAACTCTGTAATTTCTCATTAAAGTTTCTTTGAGTGTATGAGGGATGATAGTGAGCCTGAAGTTATCATCTCCCACATCATTGACTGTAAGAGATATTCCATCTATCGTGATGGAACCTTTGGGGATGATGTGTGCGATGTATTTTTTATCTACAGTGATGATGAAGTCAGTAGCATTTTCTCTTGGTGTGATGGAAGTGACTTTTCCTACACAGTCTACATGCCCTTGCACGATGTGACCTTCAAACCTATCATTCATCATCATGGCTGGCTCCATATGAACTTCACCTGATATCTTAGATTCATCTATGATGGAACGAGTCTCATCTGCTAACTCAAGATCAAATCCGTCACCATGTACTTTTATGACGGTTAGACAAACACCATTGATAGCTATGGAGTCACCAAGTTTTGCAGGGTGTTTTGACTTAATCGTCAGGATGTTATTTTGGTAGCTTTTAACGGTTGCGATTTCGCGGATTAATCCTGTAAACATAGTGCCTCAATAATTTTAGATATAATTCGATAATTATAGCAAAATTTTATACTACAAAGCATAGGTAGTATTGTAGAGGTAAAAAATGAATTATGATGTCATAGTTATCGGTGGTGGTCATGCAGGTATAGAAGCATCTTTGGCTTCAGCGCGTATGGGTGTAAAAACACTGATGATAACCATATTAGCAGAACAGATAGGGGCATCTTCTTGTAATCCTGCCATAGGGGGGCTTGCAAAAGGTCACCTCGTACGTGAAGTAGATGCACTTGGTGGTGAGATGGGACTGTGTACCGATAAAACCGGTATACAGTTTCGTACACTCAATGCCTCAAAAGGTCCTGCAGTAAGAGGGACACGTGCACAGATCGATATGGATGAGTATCGTATCTATATGCGTAATGTTGTACTGAACACTGAAAATCTCGATGTCAAACAAGAGATAGCAGATGGACTTGTGGTAGAGGATGGCGAGGTCAAAGGTGTAACAACACAACTCGGTAATACCTATACTGCATCTAAAATCATCATCACAGCAGGAACCTTCCTAAATGGACTGATTCATATTGGTGATAAAAAACAAACTGCAGGTAGACAAGGTGAGTTTGCTTCTATAGAACTGGCAGAATATCTGAAATCTTTGGGACTGAATATCGGACGATTAAAGACGGGAACATGTGCCAGAATAGATGCAAAATCAGTAGATACTTCTGTGATGGAGATACAGCCTGGTGATACACCCCCACCACCGTTCTCTTTTCGTACAGATAAGAAAACATTTAATCCCACTCAGTTACCTTGTTATGTGACCTACACAAATGAAGGCACACATGAGATCATCGAGTCAAACTTTTACAGAGCACCGATGTTTTCAGGGCAAATAGAAGGTACAGGACCACGCTACTGCCCAAGTATAGAAGACAAGATAAGTCGTTTTAGGGATAGACCTAGACATCAGATATTTGTTGAACCACAGACCATGGAAGAGACAGAGTATTATATCAATGGTATGAGTACCTCTTTACCTACAGATGTACAACTTGAGATGGTACAGTCCGTTGCCGGGATGGAAAATGCAAAGATCGTACGTTATGGTTACGCCATAGAGTATGACTATGTGCAACCTACAGACTTGAAGCATACACTGGAGACAAAAAAGGTAAAAGGCCTTTTTTGTGCAGGTCAGATAAACGGTACCACTGGGTATGAAGAAGCTGCAGCACAGGGATTAATGGCAGGGATTAATGCAGCATTAAATGTACAAGGTAAAGAACCGTTTGTATTAGGACGTAACGAAGCTTATATTGGTGTACTTATCGATGATCTTGTCACCAAAGGAACCAAAGAGCCTTACCGTATGTTTACAAGCCGTGCGGAGTACAGACTGCTTTTACGTGAAGACAATGCAGATATGAGACTTTCACATTATGGGAAAGAGCTTGGACTGCTCGACGAAGCATATATGCAAAAGTTTGAAGCAAAAAAGAGAGACTTTGATGAAGCACTGGATTTTATGAAGGTCAATCATGTTACACCTACAAAAGAGTTTTTAGCAAAACTCGAGTCTATCGGTGCGGTGAAGATCAGTGACAGAACTTACTGGATAGATGTCATAGGACGTGGTGATTTCAATAGAGAAAAACTGATCACACTTTTGCCTGACTTTGATAAATATGATGATGAAGTCGTGGAGCAGATACTTGTTGAAGCAAAATACAGCCGTTATATAGAAAAACAGCAGGCACAGATACTTAAAATGGATGATATGCTAAAGATCAAGATACCACAAGGATTTAAGTATGAGAACATTTCAGGTCTTAGTAACGAAATAGTAGAGAAACTTGGAGTAGCAACACCTCCAACTCTTTTTGCAGCGTCACAGATATCTGGTGTGACCCCAGCAGCATTAGAGATCATCCATGTACATATAAAAATGGCACAAAAGGGAAAAAAATAGTATTTTATTCATAAGAAAAACTTTTTAGATCAAGGTATGACACTAAAAACTTAAAATTCTATTTGGAAGGTGATGTATCAGAATACGATGCAAATATAGAAAATATGACGATGAAAAGATTATCTTTAAACATTAAGTTATGTTAATTATAAATTAAGACTATAGTAGTCTTAATTTACCTAAGGTAACACTCATCCTAACTTAAGTACAACCTTTGCGCTTTAGTACATGCTTTTAACCATCACTTATATATGATATCATATTAGATTATTATTCAAACGAAAGGAACAAAATGGGAAATGAACAAAAGGGACGTAGAGACTTTATGGGTTTAAGCTTGGGTCTATTTACTGCTGCAGGTAGTATAGGCGCACTCTACGCAATGAAACGATCGTGGGATCCGTTGCCATCAGTGAAGGCAGCAGGATTTACTACTATTGACTTAAGTGTTGCAAAAGAGAATGAATTAATTGTTGAAAAATGGAGAGGAAAACCTATCTTCATTTTGAAAAAAACAGCAGAAATGAAACCACACGACAGAGATCTCGTTATAGGTTCTGATAGATTCCATATGTCCATAGGACTTTGTACGCACTTGGGTTGTATCCCTGCATACAAAAAAGACTCTAAAACATTTTTCTGTGCATGTCACGGTGGTGTTTTTGATGCATCAGGTGTTAATGAACCTGGTCTTCCTCCACCAAGCCCACTTGAGATACCACCATTTAAAATAGCTGGAACAAAGCTTATATTAGGTGAAGAAGGTCCTGAGTATAAACAAATGCTAGACGCCGGTCTAACGGTTTAAGGGGAAAATTATGGCACATTTTGAAAAAGCAAATAATTTAAACGAATGGCTTGACCAGCGTATAGGGCTCAATACACTTAAAAAAGTAATGCAGACTGAATATTGGATTCCAAAAGATATTAACTTCTTATGGGCAATGGGTATGGTACTTGCTGCAACATTTGGTATACTTGTTGTTTCGGGTATCTTCTTACTTATGTATTACAAGCCAGATACAAACTTGGCATTTGATTCTGTAAACTACACGATCATGAGCGAAGTAGGGTATGGTTGGTTATGGAGACATATTCATGGTATAGGTGCATCTATTGTATTCCTTATTATTTATATCCACATGTTTACGGGTATTTACTATGGTTCATACAAAAGAGGTAGAGAACTGATCTGGCTTTCTGGAATGGGACTTTTTGTTGCATTCTCAGCAGAAGCATTTTCAGGATACATGTTACCTTGGGGTCAAATGTCTTACTGGGCAGGTATGGTTATTACTAACCTTTTCTCGGGTGGTTCACTTGAAGCCTATGGTCTTGTAGAATGGATACGTGGTGACTACGTTCCTGGTGATGCTTACTTGACTAGATTCTTTATGTTACATGTATTCTTGATTCCTTTGGTTATCATCGGGCTGATTGTACTTCACTTTGGTAGTTTGAGATTACCGCATGTAAATAATCAAGAAGGNGCAGAGATAGATTTTGAAGAAGCAGCAGAACTTTATAAAGCAGGAAAAGTAAAAGAATCAAAAGTGATTCCATTTTCTCCGGTATTTTTAAGTAAAGATGTGTTTGTTATGGGAGTATATTTCGTACTCTTCTTCTACTTGGTATTTTATAACTTTAACTTTGCTATGGATCCTGTAAACTTTGACCCGGCAGATGGACTTAAAACACCTGCACACATTTACCCTGAGTGGTATTTCTTATGGTCTTACGAGATCTTACGTCCATTCTCTAAAGATGTTGGATTGATCGCCTTTGGTATTGCGCAGGCTGCGTTGTTCTTCTTACCGTTCATCGATAGAAGTCCAAATGTTGCACCGGCACATAAAAGAGGACTGTTCCAAGTTTGGTTCTGGGTACTACTTGTAGATATGATCGTACTGACAGCAATGGGTAAATTGCCTCCGACAGATCCAGTATTTGCATTTATCGGGTTGGTATCAGCGGTACTGTTCTTATTAATGGGACCAGCGTTGTTTATCATTACACTCTTTGAGAAAAAATTAGAGAAAGGAGCATAACATGAGAGAATTAAAAATATTAGCAGTTGTTGTCTTCTTTTCATTACTAACATATTATTTGGTTGAGCCTTATGCTCACCATGCAATGCACATGAAAGTGGATGCAGAAGGTAAAGAGATAAAAATAGAGAGTCACGGATTTACCTATGATGGTACAGATGACATAGCAGAAGCAGAGCGTAAAGGCGATGCTGCACTTGTAGCTAAGAAAAAAGCTTTCTGGTCTGATGTTGTTGCTGTGTCTAAAATGACAGGTAATGCAGCAGCTGGTGAAGCAGTATTTGCTAACTGTATCGGTTGTCACAACGGTGCAAACATCAACATGGGTGGTGTGATCCCACCAAACCTTGATCACTCAGGTGCGATCTATGATAAAAATTATCTTATCGCACTTATCAAAGATCCAGCGATGGCATCAAATGTAGATCATAAATATGCAGACACTTCTATGCACCCAATGGGTTCTATCAAGTACACAGTTTCTGACAATCAGCAGATTGCAGATGTTGTAGCATATATGTTAGAGCACAAAGCAGGAGAAGTAACACCTAAAGAGGCGTTTACAGAAGCTTGTGTTAGATGTCACGCTGTACGTTATACACAAACTACACAGTTGGGTGATACACCAAAGTTCAAACATGAAAAAGATGCACTAGCACATAAGATCAAAGTAATAGAAGAACAAGATATGGTAAAAGCTTACATGGGTAACTTACCACCAGATCTTTCTATGATGATCAGAGCTAGAGGTGATCACTTTATGGAAACATTCATAGAGAATCCTCAAGGACAACTTGCTGGTACTTCTATGCCTAGAGTTGGTCTGAATCATGAAGGATATGAAAAAGTAAAAGAATACCTTACTGAAGCAGGAGATCCTAGTAAAAAAGCTAGAGAAGAGTTAGGACCGTGGGTTATTGGTTTCTTTATCATCTTCTCTATACTAGCGTTCTTATGGAAGAAAGCAATGTGGAGAGACCATCATTAATTAAATGCTCAGGGCAAAGCCCTCAGCATTTAGCTGTCTTCAGCAGACGGCTCACGCAACTAGTTGCTTTTTTTGAAGTAATAACTCTATCGTGATGGAGCAAAGCTCCATTCGCGACGTTGACACTGAGTCTACTTTAGCAGTAGGCTCATATGGCTAGCCACATTAAAATCTCACAATTTAAATTTAAATTCACATAAATATCATTATCTTCATTTTTTTGATATACATCATCCCTTTTTTATCTACATTTTGATACCCTAAGAAAATTATTTAAATAAATTATAATATGGAGAAACTATGCTTATAGATGGTCATGGACGTACAGTTGATTATTTACGTATCTCAGTCACTGAACGTTGTAACTTCAGGTGTCAGTATTGTATGCCTGAGAAACCATTTTCATGGGTACCTAAAGAAAACCTACTCTCTTTTGAAGAACTCTTTTTATTTGTGAAGGTAGCCATTGATGGTGGTGTAACGAAGATACGTCTTACAGGGGGAGAACCTCTTTTACGTGAAAACCTTGATGGCTTCATTAAAATGATCAATGATTATAAACCCGGACTGGATCTAGCCTTAACAACCAATGCTTTTTTACTTCCAGACGCAGCGCAAAAGTTGAAAGATGCAGGGCTGAAACGTCTTAATATCTCACTTGACTCTTTGAAGGCAGATGTAGCAGCTAAGATAGCAGGTAAAGATGTACTTGGACAAGTCTTTAAAGGGATTGACAAAGCTTTGGAAGTTGGCTTAAAAGTTAAAATTAACATGGTACCCCTTAAAGGTATTAATGATGATGAGATCTTAGACATCATGGAGTATTGTGCCCAGCGAAATATGAAGGTGCGTTTCATAGAGTATATGGAAAATGCACATGCAGACCAAGCACTTAAAGGCATGCACGGTAGAGAGATACTTGATAAAGTAAAAGAAAAATACACCATCAAAGCTTTAGGACGTGAGGGTGCAAGTCCATCGTTTAATTATCTTATACAAGAGACGGGATATGAGTTTGGACTCATTGACCCTCATAAACATGACTTCTGTGAAAACTGTAATCGTATTCGTTTAACAGCAGAAGGAAACCTCATTCCTTGTCTTTATTTTGATGAAGCATTGAGTATTGCAGAAGCAGTGAAAAAAGGTGATGTGGCAGCCGCAGCAGAAGTGTTGGCAGAGGTACTCAAAGATAAGCCAAAAGAGAACCGCTGGACTGAAGAAGAACTTGAGGACAGAGAGATCTCTAAACGTGCATTTTATGAGACCGGTGGCTGATGTTTTACCTGACTGAACAATTCTTCTCCATTCAGGGTGAAGGAAAGTATGCGGGTGTTCCTTCTTACTTTTTACGTACAGGTGGATGTAACTTGAACTGTCCCGGGTTTGGGGCAGAGTACGAAGTGGATGGGGAAATACGTTTAGGGTGTGATACTTACTTTGCAGTCGACAGCAGTTATGCAAAGTCATGGATAAAGGTAGAGGATGCCCAAACACTCATTACGACACTCAAAAACGAATTTGAAAAAATAGGATATAAACCACATATGGTCATTACTGGCGGTGAGCCGCTGATGTATCATAGTGACAATACTTTTTATGCAGTGTTAGAGTGGTTAGTCTCAGAAGGTATACAGATCACTTTTGAGACCAATGGAACGATAGAAATAGACTTTGAGAAATACCCTGCCTACAAATCCTGTATCTTTGCACTTTCCCTAAAGTTGGCCAACTCCGGCGAACCTGTCGAGAAACGCATCGTTTCAGAGGCACTTAAAAATGTTCAGATACATGCAAAAGAAGCATTTTTGAAGTTTACTATAGATGATGAGCTGGTGAAAACAACAGCCATAGACGAGATACATGAAATCACAGATATCTTACCAAAACTTGATGTTTACTGTATGCCTGTAGGTGAGAGTAGAGATACGATCTGGAAAAATGACAAAGCAGTTTTTGAGTTTTGTATGAAACATAACTTTCATTATAGTGATAGACTTCATATCCGTGTCTTTGATACCACGCAAGGGGTGTAATCTAACATTTAGCTAGCTTGGCTAAAATCAGATTAATATACTCCTAATTGAGGATCTTAAATGTTAATACGTAAACTTTTTAAATTTGAAAATGCGCATATCGTTCGTGACTGTACAACACAACGTTGCAGTGAAAATATCCATGGACATTCCTATAAGATCGAAGTACTCTTAGAATCTAACTATTTGGATGACGGACAGATGGTGTATGATTTTGGACTGACCAAACGGTACATTAAAGAGCTTATAGACTCTTTTGATCATGCTATTACGCTATGGTCAAAAGATGACAGTGACTACATCACTGCAATGAAAAAACACAGTAATAGATGGGTAGAACTTCCCGTATCTCCTTCGGCAGAACAGTTTTCGCGTGTGATCTATCTTATGGTAGAACGTGTGCTGGCCTGTACAGATATGCAAAATGGTGAGAGAGAAGTCAATCTGCATAGTATCATTGTACATGAGACTGAAACAGGGTATGCACAAGGATTTAAAGAGGATGCCCATAGCCAACTCATGGGTACGATAAACCTTGAAGATATCCACTTTTCACCTCAAGTACAAAGTGAATGGAGTGACAGTACACTATGGACTAAACTCCTTACTCGTACACTTATTAAAAATCCTAAAAAAGTTTAAATTACTGAGGTTCAGATATACTTTCGATATTAAAACAATAGGATAATCCCATGAAACATTTTACATTACTCACAATGCTCGCAGCATCTATGCTATTTACTGCCTGTGGAGAGAAAACAAAACAGGCAGCTGAAGAAAGTTCAGAAGCTATAAAGCAAGCAGTGAAAGAAGATACTAACAGTGCAATTGAAGACGCAAAAAATGCTTTAGAAGACGCTAAGAAAGAAGCAGAGAAAATGGCAGATGAGGCAGCAGATAAAACAGCTGAATTAAAAGCATCAGCTCAAAAGAGTATTTCAAATGCAGGTGATGAGTTAAAAGAAACTGCGGAGACAGTAAAAACAGCTGCTACAGAAGCAATTAACAGTCTTTCATCACCTGATGCTTATGCGAAGTGTAAGGGATGTCACGGAGTAGACGGTAAAACAGTTGCACTTGGAAAATCAGCAGTGCTTGCAGGGCAAGATAAAGCAGCGCTCATTACGTCGCTTAAGGAGTACAAAGCAGGTACAAAAAATGTGGCTGGTATGGGTGCTTTGATGCAGGGTCAGGTTGTTTCCATGAGTGATGAAGATTTTGAAGCGATAGCGGAGTATCTCTCTTCTGTAAAGTAAACCTATTTCCTTNTCTTGTCTTAGAGAAGGAAAACTCTTATCTTAAGAGNTAAACAAATCCTCTCTACTATTTGCTGATAATTCCCAACTTATGGGTAACATATTTACCAAACTATCTTTTGCAAGTGTCTTTACCTCAGGTGTGATAAGAATGAATCCGTCTGCTTTTTGCATCGGTGAGACCATTCCTGGCATTTGAGGCTTAAGCGCTTCAAAATGTTCTCCGTTAAATCTTCCAAGCACCACAGCATGTTTACCACCTCTTACTGAAAAGTCTTCTTTCATTTTTGTTTTTACTGTAGCATGGTGGCTATCTGTACGACCAGACATTTTACGCATGACAGCACGTACAAAGAGTTCATAATTCACCATAGAAGCAAGTGGATTCCCCGGTAAGTTCACTACAACAGTTTTACCAAGCTTTCCAACGATCGTAGGGCGCCCCGGTTTAATGTCTATCTTGTCTATCAGTACATCCATACCAAGGTTGGTGAAGGCTTCTTTTGTAAAGTCTTTATCTCCTACGCTTACACCACCAGAAGTGATGATGATATCTGCATCGAGTGTAGAAGTTATGGCATCTTGAAGCGCTTCGAGTGTGTCTGCAGAAGCACGAATGAACCTTGCATCACAGCCTAAAGACTGAGCACGCGCCAGGAACATAGGAGAGTTAGAGTTGTAGAGTTGATGTGCCTCTATCTTTTCAAAGTGAGGACGCAGTTCATCCCCCGTACCAAAAATGGCTACTTTGATGACCCTTGTGACCGTCACATGTGTGATGCCCTGAGAAGCAAGTGATGCGATGGTATAAGCATTGATAACATCACCCTTGTGAAGGAATACTTTTCCCTTCATGATATCTTCACCTGCCATACGTATGAAGCCATCGTGTTGAATGTCTGAAGGAAGAGTGATAAGGTCATCTTCCCCAGTTACATTTTCTATGGGAACAATGGCTTCACACCCTTCAGGGATAGGTGCACCCGTCATGATCTTTATAGCCTTACCTTTTTCAAGTTTCATTTGTGGGTTGTCACCCGCATAGATGACCTCCGAACAGCTTACTTTAGAAGAGGCATCTGATACTTTTACCGCATAACCATCCATGGCTGAATTGTTAAATCTCGGCAGAGGAAAAGAGGCAATGTAATCTTGCGCAACAACACGGTTTACAGAGACCTCAATAGGAATGATCTCAGCGTCAAGGGGAGTAAGATTTGTATCTATGATATCTAATGCTTCAGTAATGGAAACAGCCATGAAAAGCCTTTAAAATTTAATTAGAATTATTATAACGAATTAGGGTATAATCCAATTTTAAAATAAAGGAATTTATATGTTAGAAACAGTTTTAGCTTCACATAGCATTTTGGTTAAAGTTTTTTTAGGCTTTTTAGTGGCAGGACTTCTTATCCCTGTATTGACTGCAAAAAATCCACTGGGATTTAAAAAAGCAAGTCTTATCTATACATTTACGTTCCAGGGTATCGCTACGATGATCGCTTTTGTAGGTGTCGTTGCCATGTTCATGGCTGATCTTCCTATGACAGTTAGTATCTATATTATGGTCGCAGTTTGGGCAGTGATGATGTATATCGAGATCAAGAAATATAAAGTGATNAAGGTNTCTAACACAGAGCATCCGGAGACACATAAATTGCTTAAAGGTGCATTTTATAANATCTCTGTAATACAGATACTACTTGTTGTGATCATGATAGTACTTATGGTATTGAATGCTAAAGGTATGATAAGTATCTAATGCTTTATCTATACCATAAAGAAGCGGGGCAATCCCAACTGACGTTGGTCGGGGATGAGCATCGCTATATCTTTAAAGTACGCAGACATAAAGTAGAAGATACTTTATATCTGCGTAATCTTCAAGATGGACTTCTCCATCNTTATCTCATTACTTATCTAGATAAACGTTCTGTNATACTTGAACTACAGGAAAGCAGATCTCTTGAGGTTAAAGCCAAACAGTCACTACATATAGGTTGGTGTATTATCGACCCTAAAAGTGTAGAAAAAGTATTGCCAACACTCAACGAAATGGGTGTAGAGAAGATCACGTTTTTTTATTGTAAACGCTCACAAAGAAGCTTCGTGCTGGATTCCAAACGTTTAGAAAAAATACTTTTAAACTCTTCCCAGCAGTCAGGAAGATCAGAGATGATGAAGTTAGAAAGCTCAGAAGATCTACCTTCTTTTTTACAAGACAATCCACATGCAAAAATGTTAAACTTTTCGCCAAATAACATTGTTTCATCTACAAAAATTGAGACGATTGTGATAGGGTGTGAGGGTGGTTTTCATGAAGAAGAAGTAGCACTGTTCGAAGCTGAGAACATTGTAGGGTTTGATACACCGTTAGTATTGAAGAGTGAAAGTGCTGTTTGTGGGGTTGCTGGTAAAATCTTATTGTAAAGATTTACCAGCGGTAGAAGTAACTGTCGTTTATCTTACACTTCTGTAGATATTGACTACTTGCTGGTATTGCTTTTTTGTCAAAATTGTTTTTAAATTTGCATTACAGTTTGCTTTCATCACGATGATCTGTTTACGTGTTTCCAACATAGCTTCTGCTTCCTTTACGGAATCATTGTCAGTCGTTAAAGCATTTTCCAAAAGCATTTTTTCTTCATGCATCACTTTTTGAACCATCTGTTTCATTTTAGGTTTGTTTGTGTCAGACCATGCTTTTAAATCACCCATTTGTTTCTGGTTGATACCTAAAAGTTCAGCATTTTTGATAGCGATACGCATCAGGTTTGGCAAAGGGTTAGCATGTTTAAGTGCATGTTGATTCATGCCCATACCCATATTCATAGCGTGTAGTGATGAGAATGACATCATAATAAGCGTCATTACGATAATGATTTTTTTCATATTTTTTCCTTGTATGTGTTTAGATCATTTAAAGTATAGATCTGCAGTGTTAATTTTGTGTTAAGGGATGTTTTATAAAGATTTAAATAATTTTAGATATAATTTCGCCCTATATTGTCTCGCCAAAGAGCGTTGCAATAACACTTTTTCAGTTAGAAAAAGGAAGAGTCAATGACTAGAGCAGATTAGTTATCTGTCAACAAAATAACTTTTTAGGACATACAATGAGAAAAGAAATACACCCAGATTACAAAGCGTGTGCTGTATCTTGTGCTTGTGGAAACAACTTTGAGATCAAATCAGACAAAGAGGCAATGAGTATTGATATTTGTAATGAATGTCACCCATTCTTTACAGGTTCTGAAAAAATTCTTGATGCTGCCGGTAGAGTAGATAAATTTAAGAAAAAATTCAACCTTTAACAGGTTTTACAGGAGTTCTGCTCCTGTAGCTATATATATTAGTCATAAGGCTAACCAATGATCACTTTCGTTCCCACTCCTATAGGAAACCCCCAAGACATTACCATTCGTGCTATGAGAACCTTTGAAAAGGCTACACTTTTTTTATGTGAAGATACACGTCAGACCAAACGGCTTTTAAAATTGCTTGAAGAGCGGTTTGATATGGCGTATCCCGATGCAGAATTTTATTCGTTTAATGAGCATAACGGGCAAGAGAGATTGGATAAATTTGGCACTATATTAGCTGAGAAAGAAGTGGTGTATGTGAGTGATGCAGGGATGCCTGTTATCTCAGATCCCGGGCAACTTTTGGTCGCGTATGCACAGGAACATGCCATCAAATATGATGTTTTACCAGGTGCATCTGCAGTGACCACTGCCTACGCAGCATCCGGGTTTGAAGAAGGAAAATTTCTTTTTTATGCTTTTTTACCACACAAAGGAAAAGAGAGATCCTCTGCACTGAGTGAAGCAATGAGCAACGGGTACAATACCGTACTTTATGAGTCTCCACACCGTCTTGAAAAGCTTTTAGATGAAGTGGCATCTTTAGATCCAGAGAGAGATCTTTTTTTAGCCAAAGAGATCAGTAAAAAATACCAAAATTATTACAGAGGTACAGCTGATTCGCTACAAAAAGAGTTTAAAGAGCTTACTATACGCGGTGAGTGGGTAGTGGTTATATCTGCACAAAAGTCTGTGGAAAAATCGCTTAGTTTTACAGAAGTTCTGAGTCTTGATCTTCCTCCTAAACCTAAAGCAAAACTACTTGCACAGCTGAGCGACAAGAGTGTCAAAGAGTGGTATAACGAACTCATAGGCTAGGATTAACACCCTAAAAGCAAAAATTAGATAAAATCTTCTTTATGATTATATATGGAAAACAAGTGTGTTTACACGCCTTAGAACATCACGAAAATAAGATAAAAACTGTCTATGTTGCACAAAAAGGTGCGACTTCCAAAGGGGCTTTGCCTAAAGACCTTTTTAACAAGTATCATGACAAGATAAAGTTTTTAGAAGAGAAGTGGGCACAGTCTATGTCTAAAGGCGGTAATCACCAAGGCTTGCTTTTGGAGATGGAAGAGTTCGAAGAGACAACTTTCGCGAAGATAAAGAAAAGTGCCTTCATCGTTGTCCTTGATGGACTGACAGATGTTGGGAATATCGGAGCAGTTGTACGTTCTGCTTATGCTCTGGGTGCAGATGCTATTATTGTCTCTGGCGTGAGACAGCTTAATATGGCAGCCATTACAAGAAGTAGTTCAGGTGCTTTACTTGACATGCCTTTGATGATCACACCAAATATTTTAGATAATTTTAATGAGCTAGGGCAATTGGGCTTTAGCATTTATGGTGCGTCAATGGAAGGTGAAAATGTTCAGAGTATGACTTTTGCTTCTAAACGTGTGTTGGTACTTGGAAGTGAGGGTAGAGGACTATCTGGAAAAGTATCAGGAAAGATAGACCAGATGGTCTCTATAGAGATGAAACATGCCTTTGATTCACTGAATGTGAGTGCAGCAGCAGCGATTTTAATACATAGGATGGGTTATGCAGTTAAATGAAATACTTGAAGAGAACAGTATTAAAACGATCAGCCAAAAGACAAAGATATTAGAAGTAAATCTGGAATCTCTTTTTAGCGGAAAGTTCGATACTTTACAAAAAACCAGAGCACTTGGCTTTATGGCTATTATTGAACGTGAATACAATGCTGACTTGACTGCATTAAGAGAAGAGGCTTTAGAATATTATAGTCTCAATAGAGAAAATAATACATATACTACAAGACAATATCTTGATGAAGAAAAGAAAGGAAAGTCAAAACTACTAATAATTGTGGTGCTTGGACTTCTTATCTATGCATCATGGTATTTTTTCACACAGTTTGACAAGAAGAACTTAAGTGGGTTGATTCCTTTTATTGATGAAGAGACCATTGAAAATTTTGTAAATTCTAAAGAAGTTGAAACTGCTGAGACAGCTGCAGAGTTGAGTATAGTTAAGGTAACGGCGGAAGATAACAAAGCAGAGACTGTGCCTAAAAAAGTAGAAATGGAAGAGGCATCCCCTCAAGATGTGTCTGCTTTAGTGTCAAGTCTTGTAGAGGAAAGCAGTGAGACAGAAATTGTCAATACTTTACAAACCATATCGATCATTCCTGTAAACAAATTGTGGTTTGGTTTGGTCGATATTGACAGCAAAGAAAGAAAACATTTTTCCATTGAGCAGGCGTATGCCTTGGATATAAGTGAAAAAAGTTGGCTTGTTGCAACATCTTCTGCCCCTTTCTCTGTAGTACAGGGAGAGAAGACAGAAGATTTTAGTGATGCTAAAGAACATTATTTTAAAATAGATAAGAATGGTATAGTCGTGCTGAGTAAAAGTGATTATGTAGAGCAGGGTGGTTGGCACCAATGGTAAAAATGAAGAAAGCAATAAAGAGAGTAAAAAATGTTTGATGAAATTCAATTTGATAAAATAAACAGATTGCCAAAGTATCTTTTTGCAGAGATCAATGATTTAAAGATGCGACTAAGACGTGAAGGTGAAGATATTATAGATTTTTCTATGGGAAATCCGGATGCTCCTAC
>JGI24023J19991_10001720_pt1 | contig 16487 bp, 13 predicted proteins | sample Cruoilmetagenom1_FD_19991 | JGI IMG/M metagenome (IMG submission 19991) | reverse complement strand
CACCGGTGAGTTTCTGGTTGGAGAATTTCCAACAGATAATCAGGATTTTGAAAATATAATTGATCAGATTACGCGACTCACTCCGGCCGAAATCCTGGTGAGCAGGGATAAAAATAACTCCCTTGATGCACTTTTACGATCTGTCAGCAGCCTGCTTCCCGACATCCGTATTACCGACCGGGAAACCGATATTTTTCAGTTTTCTTCTGCCAGAGATCTCCTGCTTGATCATTTCAAAACTATCACCCTTGACGGCTTTGGCTGCGCACATTTTTCAATCGGCATTATCGGGGCGGGAGTGCTGCTTGAATATGTACAGGAAACCCAAAAATCGTCAATTGATCATATTGAAAAGCTTACACCTCTTGATCTTGAAACAATCCTGCAGATAGACGACTCTTCCAGACGCAATCTTGAGCTCACCCAGACCATTATCGGCGGCAGTCGACAGGGGTCCCTGCTCTCTGTCATTGACCAGACCTGTACCCCCATGGGAGCACGGCTGCTGAAATCCAATATCCTCTTTCCTCTGCAGGATACCAAACGAATCAACGACAGGCTGGATGCGGTAACGTTCTTTTATAAAAACAGCGGGTTGCGCAGCGATCTGAGAAGCCTTCTGGACACCGTATATGATCTTGAAAGATTAAACAGCCGGATGATGCTTGGCACGGGAAATGCCAGAGACATTCTAGCCATGAAAAACTCCCTGGCTCAGCTGCCTCCTGTCTACTCTCTTCTCAGTCAATGCGATACCGTAAAGCTCATCGATCTTTACCAGCAGTTCGATATTCTTGCAGATCTATATGATCTACTCGACCGGTCAATTGCTCCTGATCCACCGATCACTGTACGTGAAGGCCATCTTATCCAGGAGGGATATAATTCAGAGCTTGATGAACTTATCCTGATACTGCGTGACGGCAAACAGATGATTCTCAACCTTGAGAGCCGTGAACGTGAATCCACCGGAATAAGCAAACTGAAAATCGGCTATAACAAGGTTTTTGGATACTTTATCGAGGTGTCCAAAATTCAAGCCGCAAAGGTGCCTGAATCATATATCAGGAAACAGACCCTGGTCAACGCGGAGCGCTTCATCACTCCTGAACTGAAGGAATTTGAGGGCAAGGTGCTTGGTGCTCAGGACAGACGCGTTGAGCTCGAATATCAGCTCTTTATCGACATTCGAACCCGGCTTGCAAAGAGCAGCAGCCGTATACTTAAAACCGCTAAGCTCCTTGCTCAAATTGACTTTCTGTCGGCCAATGCGGAAACAGCTCAACTTTATAATTACCGCAGACCACAAATTGATACGCAAGATGATATAGAGATTATCGAAGGCCGTCACCCCGTTATTGAACGATCTCTGGCCACCGGAAAATTTGTGCCAAATGATATTCTTCTCAACCAGACCAGTGATGAAGTACTCATTATTACCGGACCCAATATGGCCGGTAAATCCACTGTTCTCAGGCAGACTGCTCTGATTGTGCTGCTTGCCCAGATGGGTTCCTATGTACCGGCGGAAAAGGCTAAAATAGGGATTGTCGATCGTATTTTCACCAGGGTGGGAGCAATGGATGATCTGCGCCGGGGGCAATCCACTTTTATGGTTGAAATGAGTGAGACGGCGAATATTCTTAACAATGCAACTCCCAAAAGCCTTGTGGTGCTCGATGAAATAGGCAGAGGAACCTCCACATATGACGGTCTTGCGATCGCCTGGGCAGTTGCTGAAGAACTGGTCAATAAAAATAAGAAAGGTGTTAAAACACTTTTTGCAACCCACTACCATGAACTGATCGAACTTGCCAAAAGTCACAAACGTGTCAAAAACTACTCTATTACTGTACGGGAATGGCAGGACACTATTATTTTCCTGCATAAACTGGCAAAGGGAGGTACCAGCAGAAGCTACGGAATTCAAGTTGCAGGATTGGCAGGTGTTCCTGACCATGTAGTGAAAAGGGCCGAGAAAATTTTACAGGATATTGAAAAAGAAAATCTGAATCAACCNGAAACTTCCACTAAATCCTACCGCAAACGGAAAAAGAAGCATCACCCGAACCAGTTATCTCTCTTCCCGGCCCCGGTAAACCCTCATCTGGACTATCTAAACAATATTGATCTGGATGAAATTACTCCTAGGCAGGCTCTTGAAATTCTCTATAAAATGAAAACGATCTGATGATTGGTTTGCCTTGCCGTTTTCTTTTTTGTATTGTCGGGCGATTTCGCTTATAATGTCTTGAAATCTGTCCCTATGCTCAGTACACAAGAAACCTTAACCGCAGAGGACACAGAGAGCACAGAGATAGAAAAAGATATTCTTTTCTCTGTGCTCTCTGTGTCCTCTGTGGTGAGATAATGTATCTTTTGAGTTGGCGGGTGTCGCCCGCTTCAGAACAAGAGGATCTCTTCACCATATGTTTCGACAAATCAGCCGTAACTCTCTTCTTTTCTTTCTGTTCGTTTTCCTTATTGGAGTCAGTTATCCTCTAGGGGCTCAAACGGAAATCAGCGATCCAACAATCACCATAAAAAAAAGGTACGATCAGGCAAAATTTTATTTTAATCAGCTGCATACAAATAGTTCAATTTACTCATCACGTGAAAACTGGCTCAAAGGCACCCGAAATTTCAGGAGAATTTACCTTTCAAGCCCTAAATCTGAACTTGCCCCCGCCTGCCTCTTCATGCTCGGTCGTATCTACTCCCAGATGTATGATAAATTCACCCTGGAAATAGATCTGGATGAATCTATTTCATACTATAAAGATACAGCTCAATTATTCTCTCAACATCTTCTTGCCGACGATGCCTACTTTGCGCTTGGCACTATTTTTCTCAAGCAAAAAGGCGATCCCCGGAAAGCCGCCAAATTTTTCACAGAAATAGTCACTGACTACCCGAACGGAGATATGCACCCTGAAGCAGCAAAGATGCTGAAAGTGCTGTCAAAAGATCATGACATACCGTTACCAGCAATTATGGTAACTTCATCACAACTTAATAACCTCAACTATGTTCTTCCAGTAAAATACTGGTCCTCCAATAATTATACCCGGGTTGTCATTATGGCATCAGGGCCGGTCAGATATAAAGATGTGCTGCTGGAGGCAGCAGACGGCAAACCGAGAAGGCTGTATCTCGACTTCAAACAGAGCTATATTGAGCCGCAATACAGGGCACCGGTGCCCATTGAGGATGGTTTGCTCAGAAGAATTCGAACCGGTCAGTTCACCACAGACACTGTACGGGTAGTACTCGACATTGAGTCCATAGGAAGCTATAAGATTTTCAGTCTCCCTGACCCGTTCAGAGTTGTAATAGATGTTCGCGGTGAAAATCTCGGTAAAGACAGTAGTGGTCTTGTTGCATCTGACAAAAAAACCGGGGAGATCATAGCGGATAAGTTGGATGCTAAATCAAAAATCATCACCTTAAGGGATCAGAAGAAAATCGCAGTCACTCCTGTTGCGGCAGCAGAAGAAGACTCACCAATTGCATCAACACCAACATCGAAAAAACTTTCCCTGGCCCAGCAGCTTGGGCTTGGAGTACGGACAATCGTCATAGATCCGGGACATGGCGGGAAAGATCCGGGTGCTATAGCCAACGGTATCAAAGAAAAAGATATTGTGCTCAATATTGCTAAAAAACTTGCGCCAATTCTGCAAAAAGATCTTGGCTGCAAGGTCATTCTTACCCGTTCTGATGACACATTCATAACACTTGAGGAACGGACAGCAATTGCTAATGCCCAGGGAGCCGATCTCTTTATATCCCTCCATATCAATGCCCACCCGGCTCCAAAAGTGAGAGGACTTGAAACCTACTACCTCAATTTCAGCACAAATGCTGAAGCAATGCGGGTTGCAGCCAGGGAAAATGCGACATCGACCCATCAGATGAGCGAACTGCAGGACATTCTTTCCGATATAATGCAGAACTCTAAAATTAACGAATCTTCACGCCTGGCGAATCAAGTTCATCAATCAATACTTACCGGTGCAAAACCGGTCAATCAGAATTATGCCAAAATCAAGAATCTCGGTGTTAAGCAGGCTCCTTTCTATGTCCTTATCGGGGCGCAAATGCCCGCTATATTACTGGAAATTGCTTTTTTGAGTAACGAAAAAGATGCCTCAAACCTGACGAACCCTCATTTCGTTCAGATGCTCACTCAGGAAATTTCGAATGGCATCAAATCCTATGTCAATGCAACTTCGGCCCAATTGCGGCTTAACTGAAGGCTGTTAGACTGTTAGGCTTTAGGCTTTTAGCAACAACAAAAACTCGGTATATGGACAGACAATGCATTGAATAACTCCTACTGCTCCCTTGTTCTGCCCTTCCCTAATAGCCTAACAGCCTAAAACAGAAAAGGCCGCCCAAATAATGGACAGCCTTTTCCGATACTTTACTTTACGAAAGTAATATTTACATCACAAACTTTTTGAAACCCTCAAGCGCATAAGCGCTCTCTGCAAAGAGACCTCAGCTCTTTTTGTATTCAAATCTTCTTCATGTTGGGTAGCCTGTGCAAGTCGCTTTTCCGCTCTTTCCTTGGCACGCATTGCCCTTTCAACATCGATTTCACTACCAAACTCTGCACTCTCTACAAGAAAGGTGACCTTATTGTTTGACACCTCGCAAAACCCACCACTGACCATAAGAGTTTTTCTCTCTTTGCCATTCTCATAGGTAAGAACGCCAATTTTGATAGTCGACAGAAAGGGTGCGTGATTAGCAAGTACACCGAAGTCACCACCAAAACCTGGAGCTGTTACAATGTCAACATCCTCGTTGACTTTGGCTCCACCGGGGGTTACGACTTCCAATCTTATCTGCTGTGCCATCGAATTGTCCTCTCCAGCTAAATATTTAACTTACTCCTTGGACTGAGCGTCCTTGGCAACAGCCTCATCAATGCTTCCTACCATATAAAATGAGTTCTCGTTGAGATCATCATGCTTACCCTCGAGGATCTCTTTAAAGCCCTGAACGGTATCAGCGATCTTAACAAACTTGCCGTCCATACCGGTGAATACTTCTGCAACGGTAAATGGCTGAGAGAGATATCTCTGTACTTTTCGAGCACGAGCAACCACAATCTGATCTTCTTCAGAAAGTTCATCCATACCGAGAATCGCAATAATATCCTGAAGATCTTTATACTTCTGCAGGGTTACCTGGACTCCTCGGGCGGTATTATAGTGATCTTCCCCGATTACGTTGGGATCAAGAATTCTGGAGGTGGAATCCAGTGGATCAACTGCTGGATAAATACCAAGTTCGGATATCTGACGGGACAGAACAACAGTACCGTCAAGGTGAGCAAAGGTGGTCGCAGGGGCAGGATCCGTCAAGTCATCTGCCGGTACATAAACACACTGTACTGCGGTAATTGATCCTTTGTTGGTGGAGGTGATCCTTTCCTGCAATGCACCGAGGTCAGTTGCAAGAGTCGGCTGATAACCAACCGCTGATGGAATTCGACCAAGAAGAGCAGACACCTCGGAACCAGCCTGGGTGAATCGGAAGATATTATCGACAAAGAGGAGCACGTCCTGACCCTCTTCATCCCTGAAATACTCCGCTGCGGTAAGTCCGGTCAGAGCAACCCGGGCACGGGCTCCCGGAGGCTCGGTCATCTGGCCATAAATGAGCGCCGCTTTTGGCAGTACGCCGGAGTCTTTCATCTCATGGTAAAGATCGTTGCCCTCACGGGTACGCTCACCAACACCACAGAAAACGGAAATGCCGCCATGGTGCATGGCAATATTGTTTACCATTTCCATCATAATTACGGTCTTACCAACACCGGCGCCACCGAAAAGACCCATTTTCCCACCAAGAGGGAAAGGTACCAGCAGATCGATAACCTTAATACCGGTTTCGAGAACACGAACCTCTGTGTCCAGATCGGTAAAGGCCGGGGCGGGGCGATGAATAGGCAGGCTGTTTTCGGAGGTGATTTCACCAAGACCGTCAACCGGACGTCCTACAACATTCATGATCCTGCCGAGAGACGATTTACCTACAGGAATGGTAATCGGCTCCCCTCGATCCGTTACCTCCATGCCGCGCACCAGACCGTCAGTCTGATCCATAGCAATACACCGGCACACATTGTCACCAAGATGCAGGGCAACCTCGACAACAAGATTGTCAGGTGTATCATCAATACCCGGATTGGTGACTGTACATGCGTTCAGAATCTCCGGCAGGTCGCCGGGCTCAAATTCAACATCTACGACAGGTCCGATAACCTGTATGACTTTTCCTTTCTTTTGCTCACTCATTGGGCTGTAACCCTCCTCAAAAGTCGTTAAATCATGGCTAAGTAAAAACTCTTCATCTGCTTCGTTGTTTCAATAATTCTATAATCCCAACGGACCCTGGTACACTGAAATCATAGAATTATTTTACGCCTCGCATATGAATTTTCTTACTTAGCCATCCTATTTTAATATTTTCAGGACTTTGCCAAATTATCAATATTTTAAATTATTATTTCAGGGCTTCTGCGCCACCAACAATATCCATAAGCTCATTAGTTACTGCAGCCTGACGAGCCTTATTATAGATGATGGTCAAATTACTCACAATATCCTTACATGCGGTGGTTGCATTATCCATCGCTGTCATCCTTGCGGCGTGCTCACTGGTACCTACCTCCAACATCGCATGATAAATGAGGACATTGAGATAGAGCGGCTGCAGTGTATCCATAAGTTCTTCTGATGAAGGTTCATAGATATATTCGCCCGAGAATTTCTTCTCTGCCTCACTGTCAGCTTCAACCGGCTGAATAGGGAGAAAAGAAACATCAACCGGTCTCTGAATTGCAACAGATTTGAATTCTCCAAAAACGACTTCAACTTTATCTGTTGCCCCGCTGAGAAACTCCCCGGCGATATCAGTGGCAATCTCCCTTGCGTTAAACATCTCAAAGCCTGACATGACATTAAGATAACTTTTTCTTACCTTTCCAGTCTTTTTCAGTAATTGAAATCCTTTTTTTCCTACACATACCAGACTGATGTCTTTGCCCTCAGCCTCATACTTCGCTATCATCTCCATAACCAATTTGATGATGTTAGCATTGTAGGAGCCGCATAAACCGCGATCAGAGGTGATAACCACCAGCTCAACCTTTTTCACATCACGATTTTCCATGAGTGGAAATGCCGAGGTGTTTGCTCCGCCGGACAGGTTTGACATAGCCTCATTGAACTGTGAGGTGTATGGCCGGAAGGCCTCCATCTTCTCCTGGGCGCCGCGCAGTTTCGCCGCGGCAACCATGTTCATGGCTTTGGTGATCTGTGATGTCTTCTGTACACCAGTGATCTTTGATTTGACATCCTTTAAACTTGGCATATCTTGTCCTATCCTGGATTAGTTAAGGCCTTTACCTGCCTTGAAAGTGTCACCAAAGCTGGTCAGTACTTTATTCAGTTTCTCCTTGATTGGATCGGTAAACTCCTCTTCAGCTGCAAGATCAGTGAAAACAGTTGGATCATTAGATTCTATATAGCTGTACAGTTCACCTTCATAATCCCCCAGAGTATCTACCGGCAGTTCATCAAGGAAACCATTGGCACCTGCATAAATGATCGTAACCTGCTTCTCCATCGACAGCGGTTGAAACTGGGGCTGCTTAAGAATCTCAACAAGCCTCTCTCCTCGAGTGAGTTTTGCCTGGGTTGCAACATCCAGATCAGAACCGAAAGCAGCAAATGCTGCAAGCTCACGATACTGAGCAAGATCCAGACGAAGGGTACCTGCAACCTGCTTCATTGCTTTTACCTGTGCGGCACCACCAACACGGGAAACTGAGAGACCTACATTAACCGCTGGACGTACACCTGAAAAGAACAGGTTCGGCTCAAGGTATACCTGACCATCTGTAATAGAGATAACATTGGTCGGAATAAAGGCGGAAACATCACCGGCCTGGGTTTCGATGATCGGTAATGCGGTCAGAGAGCCGGCACCAAGTTCATCATTTACCTTGGACGCACGCTCAAGCAGACGGGAATGGTTAAAGAAGATATCACCGGGATACGCTTCACGTCCAGGTGGACGCCTGAGCAGGAGGGAAAGCTCACGATAGGCGACAGCCTGCTTTGAGAGATCGTCATAGATAATCAGCGCATGCTTGCCGCTATCGCGGAAATATTCACCCATTGAACATCCGGCAAAAGGAGCAATATACTGCATTGGAGCAGGGTCGGAAGCACAGGCGGCAACGACTGTAGTATATTCCATGGCGCCATGCTTTCTAAGGGCTTCCACAACCAGAGCAACAGTTGATTTTTTCTGACCAACAGCAACATAGATACAGTGAATATCACTATTCTTCTGAGCAATAATGGCATCGACACAGAGTGCGGTTTTACCAATCTGACGATCACCGATTACCAGCTCTCGCTGACCGCGCCCTACAGGAGTCATGGCATCTACAGCTTTTGCACCGGTGTAGCATGGTTCATGAACACCTTTTCTTGCAATAACACCCGGAGCGAGCACTTCGATTTTTGAGAAGAGCTCAGCGTTGATCGGCCCCAGACCATCAATAGGCTGCCCAATACCATCAACAACACGGCCTTCCATTTCAGGACCAACCGGAACCTCGGCAATTTTACCGGTACGCTTAACAATATCACCTTCCTTGACACCAGTTATATCACCGAGAACAGCACAGCCGACATTATCCGCTTCCAGGTTGAGAGCAAGACCCATAATTCCGCCGGGAAACTCCAAAAGCTCCATAGCCATGCAGTTTTTGACACCATAGACACGGGCGATACCGTCACCAACAGAAATTACGGTACCGGTCTCGTTGAGGTCAATACTGGTTTCGTACTCCCCAATCTGATCTTTAATAATCTGACTAATTTCTTCTGCTTTGATCTGCATCTATTCTCTCCCCTTAATGGAATCTTTTAAACCTGCAAGCTGGGTCTTTATCGAACCATCTAACACCAGATCCCCAACCTTGGCGATAATACCGCCAATAATTGATGGATCAACACCCGTGGTCAGCTCCACCTTCTTGCCTGTTAACTTTTCTAATGTAGCCTGAACACGTTGCTGGAGTTCATCGCTCAGCTCTATCGCAGAAATGACACTGCCATGGCTGATGTTTTTCTCCTCATCCACCATGATTTTATATTCTTCTGCGATCTCCGGCAGAATTTCAGCGCGTTTCTTCTCAACTAAGAGGTTCAGGAAATTACTCATAACCGAATCAACACCCATTGAGCCGATCATTCCGGCCATGACTTTTTCCCTTACATCCAGGGGGTAGAGGGGGTTGGTGAGAGCATCAACAACCTCAGGATTCGATTCAAACACCCCCGAGACTCCCGTAAGTACATCATTGTACTCCTCATATTTTCCCTGTTCCTGACCTACTGCGAAAATTGCCTTGGCATATCGTCGTGCGAGGATTGTCTGTTTCACTGTACCGCCCCCACTTTAGCTAAATAGTCATCTATAATCTTGACCTGATCATCATCGGTAAGATTCTTTACAATCAGTTCTTCAGCCATCACAGCAGCCTGCTCAGAAACTTCATCTTTCAGTGAGCGCCGCGCTTCAGTTATCTCATTCTGAATCGCCATCTCCGCAGCACGTTTGAGGTCATCTACAGCCTGTTCAGCTTTCTCAAGTATTTTTGTCTTCTCAATTTCCGCCTGGGCAACAGCCCTGTCAACAATGGTATCAATTTCAGATTCAACGTTTAGCAGTTTTACCTGAAATTCATCGTATGACTGCTCTGCGTCGACACGCTTCTGTTGCAGATCTTCAATCTCTTCCTTGATCTGTGCCCGCCTTGAAGCAAGTCCTGAGCCGATTGGCTTGGCCCCAAATTTAACAAGGATAATCATCAGTGCTATAAAGTTGACGATTCTCCATCCCAGATCCTTGAGCTTAGCAGCAGAAAGACTTCCTCCTCCATGCGCATCGGCTGCCGCTGCATCTCCATGGGAAGCCTCTGCAGTGTGCCCGGTGTCTGCAGCGACAGCATGTGAGTCAGCTGCAGGTGCATGGGCAGGTTGTCCAGAGGCAAAAGCCGTCCCAAGAGACAAGGCAAACCAAAGTGTTAACGTAACCAGGCTCAAAATCCCGGCAGATTGTTTCACTCCTCTCATTGTTAGAGACTCCTCCCCAGAATTTTTCCTGCCATATCGGTTGCAAACCCGTCAAGCCCCTTCTGCAACTCTTTCCTGGCATTCTTGACCTGAGATCTGATTTCAGCAATCTTTTCCTCCTTGCCGGCATCAGCCTCTGCTTTAATAGCTGCGAGCTTCTCATCTCCAGCCGCCTGTGCACCGGCTCTGGCCGTATCCAGGGCAGCTTTCGCCTTTCCGGATGCCTTCGCCATTTTTGCATCAACTTCTTTCTGCCGGAGTGCCGTCTTATCCTCGAAATCCGAGATTTCCCCCTGCACCCCCTGCAGTTTATCAGATCGTTCCTTAAGGATTTTCTTTACTGGTACGTAAAGAAACTTATTAAGAAGAAACATGAGAACAATCATGTTTATAATCTGAATCACCAAGGTAATATCCATCGTAATCATGTTGATAGCTCCTGATTAACTTAGATAATAAAAAAAACGTAACATTCATTTACAAAATGAATGATGACCACAAGTTGCTAACAATTATNAAAAAACCGCACAGANGCACAAATTTATGAATGTGTTCAAAATAAAATGAACGACCATTCATAACGGGGAAAATTTTTACCGCAAATATATCGCTATGTCAACCAATTTATATATCTCACCGTCTTGCAGGGTGATTGATTACTCAGACAATATCTCTGCCACCGCCTGTGGCACGAACCGTATGGCCTCATCCAGCTTGTCCACCATGGAACCGCCAGCCTGAGCCATATCAGCTCGGCCTCCACCTTTTCCGCCAACAATTTTTGCGACCCTGTTAATAAGACTACCGGCCTTCACCCTGCCGGTCAGGTCGTCGCTTACTATGGTCAGGAGAGCCACCTTACCTTTGATGGAGCCACCGAGAACAGCGATCCCTGAGCCCATATTATGCCGAATTTTATCGCCAACCTCCCTCAAGGTTTTTGGGCTATCCAGGGGAATCCTGGACGCTATCACTTTTATCCCTTCCACCGTCACCGCATCGCTTAGCATGGTCGTAAGATCTGAACCGGCAAGCCGGTTTGCAAGATCCGCTACCTGTTTTTCAAGTGTTTTTTGAGTTTTAAAGAGAGTCTGCAGTTTTGTAATAACCCTATCACCAGTTACATTCAAAATTGATGTGACTTCCTTTTCTCTTTGAGACATTGCCTGGATATCTAGAAGCGCAACTGCGCCGGCAAGGGCTTCTATTCGCCTGACTCCTGCAGCAATACCACTTTCTGAAAGAATTTTGAAAACTCCAATTTCACCGGACGAAGCAACGTGGGTTCCACCACATAATTCCATACTGAAATCAGACAGTGAGACCACCCTGACGGAATCTTCATATTTTTCACCAAAAAGAGCTGTAGCGCCCTCTTTTATAGCCTCTTCTCTATCCAGCACTCTAGTGATAACCTGACAATTATCTCTAATTTTTTCATTTACCAGCAGCTCAATGTTTTCAATCTCGTGCTCAGTCACCGGAGAGAAATGGGTGAAATCAAACCGCAATCTTTCTGGCCCGACCAATGATCCCGCCTGTTTCACATGATCACCCAGAACTTCTTTTAAAGCAGCCTGCAAAAGGTGCGTCGCCGTGTGGTGGGCAGCAGTCGCTCTGCGCTTTTCACTGTTTACTTTAATTTCAACCTCGCCATCATTCTGGAAAACACCTTCCTCAACAGTAATGGCATGAAGAATTAATCCATCTCCACCCGAAGCGGTTGATTCAATCCGCGCCCTGCCCTCCTGCCAGGTTATCTCACCTGTATCTCCCACCTGCCCTCCCGCTTCGGCATAACAGGGCGTTTTATATACAAAGACCCGTCCCTTCTCTCCTTTCATAAGGTGAGAAACCGGCGCTCCTTTACCATCAAGCAACCCTCCGACCTTCGTCTTCACTGACAAATCAGTAAAGCCCTTAAACTCAGCCTTCAAACCTTGTGCGAGCAGGTTTTTCACCCCGGAGTCGAGCAATGCAACCCCTTCATCTTTTCGAGAGGATCTTGATTTCTTCCGCTGCGCTTCCATCTCCTCTATGAAACCGGGCTCATCAAACTGCAGATTTCTCTCCAGGGCCACATCTCTGACAATATCAAAAGGGAAACCGAAGGTATCATAAAGTTTAAAGATAAATGTGCCGGAGATAAGTTTGGAACCTTCCTCTGCCAGTCGACCAATTTCATCATCGAGCAGAACCAACCCATTTTCCAGGGTCTCTCTAAATCTGTCCTCCTCATTATTGACCACCTTGGTCAACAGGGAGGCTGCATCTTTCAGGTGTGGATAAGCCTCCTCCATCTCTGCTCCCACTACCCTGCAAACCTCCTCCAGAAATGGTCGATCCAAGCCCAGATGTTTGCCGTAACGAACCGCCCTTCGCATTATTCTACGAAGAACATAACCGCGCCCCTCATTGGAGGGCAAAACACCATCTGCGACAAGAAAGGTTGTAGCCCTTGCATGATCGGCAATAACCCGCATGGCTGTATCATCCTGCCTGGCCGCTCCATAACCCCTGCCTGACAACTCCTCAAGTTTGGCAATTATCGGCGCAAAAAGATCAGAATCATAATTATTAAATTTACCCTGGAGAACAGCAGCCACTCTTTCAAGCCCCATCCCGGTATCAATACTTGGCTTCGGCAGTGGAATCATGGTTCCATCAGAAGATCTGTTGAATTGCATAAAGACAAGATTCCAGAGTTCGAGGAAACGATCACAATCGCACCCCAGAGCACAGTCAGGACGGCCGCATCCAGCCTCAACACCCTGGTCGATATGAATTTCAGAGCAGGGACCACACGGTCCGGTATCTCCCATGGCCCAGAAATTTTCCTCCTCCCCCATCCTCACAATTCTTCCTTTGGGCAGGTCTTCTATCTGCTCCCAAAGTTCCTCGGCCTCATCATCATCTTCAAAAATCGAAACCCAGAGTTTTTCCTGAGGCATGCCGAGTTCTACCGTCAGAAAATCCCAGGCAACACGAATTGCCTCTTTTTTGAAATAGTCACCGAATGAAAAATTACCCAGCATTTCAAAGAAGGTATGGTGCCTGGCAGTATACCCTACATTTTCAAGATCATTATGTTTTCCACCGGCACGAACACAACGCTGACTGGTTACCGCCCTTACATAGTCACGTTTATCCTCGCCCATAAAGACCATTTTAAACTGAACCATTCCGGCATTGGTAAAGAGCAGGGTGGGATCATCTTTTGGTACCAGAGAAGAACTTTCAACAACCACGTGATTATTCTGCTTAAAATATTCTAAAAATTTACTTCTTATCTCATTTCCTTTCATAGTTCTTAAATGCTCAAAATTATTTAATTGTTGGTTACTGTTCAGGCTATAGTACCTTACTCCTGAACTTCTGTCATAAAAAACAAAACAGCTTAAACCACAGAGTTCACAGAGAACACAGAGGAGAGAAAAAGAAATGCTTTTTCTCTGTGGCCTCTGTGAACTCTGTGGTGAGATAATGTACCTTTTGGGTTGTGGGTGTCGCCCACTTTTACCGTTTTCAGCCTCTTTCTATAACATAAGGGAGAACTTCCTTAAATGCCGGAGTTCCTGCTTTACCAAGCAGTTCATAAACCAGCATCTCCACTGGTCCGATAGTTGCCCCCATGCCCTGCAGTCGCTCCAGACCCCGCTGATGATTCAGTTCAGACCTGGATGACACGCCATCAGACACGACCCAGACTGAGAACCCTTTTTCAAGGAGCCCAGCTGCAGTCTGATAGATACAGATATGGGTTTCAACGCCCACCAGAATCATTGTTGTCACCGTTTTTGGTAGACCTGCAACGAAGGCAGCCGTGTCTTTATTTGCCAGCGCATTAAATTCGACTTTATCAAACAGCGGCAGGTCACTGACCAGAGGCTCAATATTGGCCACATAGGGTCCCAGCCCTTTTTTATACTGAGTATTACCAAAAATCGGAATATCCAGAATCTTCGCACAATGGATCATAAACTCAACCGTTGCCGCTACCTCATCGACCCCATGAATTTTTGCCATCAGACTCTCCTGGACATCAATGATCTGCAGACAACAATTTCCCGGAACAAGTAGACCACTTGCCATAATCAATCCTCCTCCGATCCCGCATATTGAGATCCCTTTCAACACCTCCCAGGAGCCTGTCCGAAAGGGGTGTAATTACCTTTAAAAAATTATGCTTTTAAACAAAAATAATGAAATTACAAAAAAATAAGCCTACACTACGCCAGGCAAGCAAGGCAAGATTAATTTATCATACTCAGCAGAACCTGATATACTACTCTACTATTAGAAGATGCTTTTTATTACTTGTCTCTTATGAAGCCCTTTGAGGCGTGATCTTTCGCAAGTGTGTAATTCACTGGATATCCATACCCAAAAGAAAAAACCTTTACAAAGAGATATTAGCTATTAAGTTAAAACATGAAATGCTTTACTAAGGAGATCTAATGCAAGACGAACAGATTGAGGCGATGTCTAAACTCCTGAAATCCATGTCACATCCTATCCGGTTGAAAATTCTTTGTCTACTGCAGGACAGAGAACTCTCCGTTGGTGAGATCAGGGATCAGGTAAAAACCACAAACGCTAATGTTTCACAACATTTGAATATACTGCGAAGTCAGGGAATTATTGACTACCGTAAGGATGCAAACTTTATATACAATAAAATCACTGACAACCGTATCCTTGAACTTATCCAGAAGATGCGGTTGTTATTCTGCCCAAATTTCTAGGAGGTTGTCCGAAAATGCATCTGCGGAGTCTCGTCAACTCGCTACCTGTCCTCAACTCTTCATTATTCTCGGACAAACCTCCTGGGAAAAGTCCCGTTTATCGGAGACAGGGAGAGACAGCAGACATTGTTGTGAGCTGCAGGCAAGGAAAACACAAAATGATTATTACAGATTGGGTCCATACAATAGCAGGATTTTTTATACTTCTCAGTCTTTCACTGGGAGTTGAGGCCAGCCCGCTCTTTCACAGCAAATACTGGCTGTTTTTCACCGCATTCGTCGGTCTGAACCTTTTTCAGTTTGGCTTTTCCAAATTTTGCCCCTTGGGACTTATACTAAAGACACTGGGTGTACCAGAGACCAGAACATAAAGACAAGAAGACATAAACCACAGAGGACACAGAGAAGGGAAAAGAGTATCTTTTCTCTGTGCTCTCTGTGTCCTCTGTGGTGAGATAATTTATCTTTTCAGTTACTCAGTTACTACCCATAACAGCCCCACAGGAAGCTTGCCAGCAACAGGTAGTTTGAGAACAAGTGTCCTGTTGTTGAAAACAAGGTGAATGCCCCTCCTTTTCCTGGATTCTGCAGATCAAATCAGCCATCTTAATACCTTTCTCCTGAGGGATACCTAGAGAAAGCCCTTTTTTACGTGCAAATGAAAATAGTTGTGACCCTTTCTTAAACTTCTTTTCAGACATAATTTATCCTCTAAAATTTTTATGATTTTTTTATAATTGATGACGCCGTGGATGGGACTTTTTACGACATCATCAGCCGTTAAATGGGCAGGATATGATACTCCTCAACAGCAGGATGCATACCACTGAGCAACTGCCCGTTTCGTCCATCAATAGATACAGGATCGCCAAATCCGATTTTCACCCCTGCGATTTCACAATATTGTTCAACTTCATACACTTTAAGGTTCTGGCAACCGACAACACACGTCTTCCCAAGCCGGACAGCTACCACCGATGCATGGGAGGTCTGCCCTCCTCTGGCGGTTAACAGACCGTCTGCAAGGCTGACAGCTTTAATATCTTCCGGTACGGTATCCTGCCGAATCAGGATAAGAGGAATATCAGGATCAGATTCCCGCAACTTAATAACATTTTCCTCGGTAAAAACAGCCCGCCCGGACAACGCAGACCCGGAAACTCCTACGCCATGCCCCAGGTGAGCTGCTTTAATTGCCGGGGATTCGACAAAAACATTCAGATGTTCTCTTTTCTTTATGGTTATCATATCACGGGTCTGCAGCAGATATAAGTCCTCCGCCTCCGGCCCCTCAAAAGTGAATTCTATTTCCTGCGGATTCCACCGTTTATCGTAAACCAGTTCTCGAGACAGTTCCAGCAGTGCCGAATAGATTGCCGGGAACCTCATCTCCAGGGTTTCACTGACCAGACGACCGTCAATCTCAGCCTGCTCAACGGAGATTGCGCAACTGGTCACCAGCCCGGAGACAATATCTTCCCCCTGATCGCCATAGGCATAATCACCCCAAAGGGCAACTCTCTGCACCTTTCGATAGGGGTGAGCTGTAAACACCACACCGGACCCTGCATTC
>JGI24023J19991_10001718_pt1 | contig 16500 bp, 15 predicted proteins | sample Cruoilmetagenom1_FD_19991 | JGI IMG/M metagenome (IMG submission 19991) | reverse complement strand
CCCCGCAGCCGACAACGAAACCCGCCCCGCCGCATCCCCCATCGCGCGCACATGGTCCAGCAATTCCAGCCCGCTGGCGGTCAGTTCCAGCCCGCGACCGACCCGCTGGAACAGCACCACACCCAGCTCCTGTTCCAACGCATCTACCTGTCGGCCCAACGTCGGTTGCGCCAACCCCAGCGCCCGTGCCGCCGCCGACAACGAGCCTTCTTCGGCAGTCACCAAAAAGGCCCGCGCACGGTTCCAATCAAAATTTACAGAACGCCAATCCATGCATATCTGCATACCACAATGCCGTATTTGGTCAATTTTATTCACGTAATTGCATGGGTATCAGGCGACCACCCATCCATCGCATATCAGGAAGCCGAAATGATGAAAGCCGCCATCTTTACTAAATACGGCCCCGCCGATGTGCTTGAAGTCAAAGACACACCGACGCCACCGTTCAAAGACAACGAGGTTCTGGTGCGCATCCATGCAACCACCGTCACCCCAGTTGATTGTTCGTTCCGCGCAGGTGATCCTTGCATCGTTCGACTGTATCTGGGTCTTTTGCGCCCGAAAAAGACTGTCCTTGGCGGGGAGCTGGCAGGCATCGTCACCACTGTTGGAAAAGACGTGACGCGGTTCAGCATCGGCGATCAAGTGTTCGCAGCGCCGGCGGACGGCACCGGTGCCCATGCTGAATTTATCTGTCTGCCTGATGATGGCGCGGTCGTGCCAATCCCGACCAACATGTCCTTGCAACAGGCCGCGACCATCTGCAACGGTGGCCTCACGGCTCTGCCATTCCTGCGTGATCACGGCAAAATCAAGCGTGGCGACAGAGTTTTGATCATTGGCGCGTCCGGCTCCATCGGAACGGTTGCGGTGCAGTTGGCCAAACATTTTGGCGCGCATGTGACAGGGGTGTGCCGCGCCGCAAAGCACGAGTTGGTAACGTCGCTGGGGGCGGATCGGGTGATCGACTATACAGTGCGGGCCTACACCACAGAGCGCGATGCCTATGACATCGTGTTCGATACTGTGAACAAAAGCAGCTTCGCGGCTGTCAAGCCGTGCCTAAAAAAGAATGGTGTCTATCTGGTCACCGCCCCGTCGATTGCAACGCTGGGCCGTATGGCTTGGTCCACCATTTTCGGCGGTAAACAGGCGATCATGGCGGCCACTGGGTTGCGACCCGCCAAGGATCAGGCGGCTGATATGAGAATGCTTAAAAACATGTTTGAGGCAGGAACCTTGCGGACAATCATTGACCGAACCTATCCGTTGTCGCAAATCGCGGCCGCGCATGCCTATGTTGAAACAGCCCACAAGACTGGCAATGTCGTGATATTGGTTGAGGGGCAATAACTGCTCTGCAGCAACTATTCGCTTGCAGGGGGATCCGGCTCAATGGTGTCATCACCGCCTATGGGGGCCAACGCGCCGTTGGTCCAGTTGCCCGTGCTTTCGTCGCCCGAGGCATAGCGCATTGTGCCAAGCCCCTGACGTTTGCCGTCAACAAATTGGCCCTCATAGATATCGCCATTCACATAGGTGGCGGTGCCCGTGCCGTTGAATTTCCCCGCCTTCCAGTCGCCGGAATACTTGAACCCGTCGGCCATCACGATTTCGCCCTGTCCCATGCGCTGACCGGATGAAAAGCCGCCTTTGTAAACGTCGCCGTTCGCATAGGTGGCGGTGCCAGTCCCGTGGCGCAGACCGCCGATCCAGTCGCCGTCATATTCATCCGCGTTTGGCTCGATGATTTTACCCCGGCCGTGAAATTTGCCGTTCAAAAAGCCGCCAACATAAGACATCCCGCTGGGGTAAACCGCTTGTCCCTCGCCCTCGGGCACGCCGGCAACCCAATCCCCTTCATAGCTGGGTCCGTTTGGATAGGTGGTTTTACCTTTTCCCTCGGGCATATTATTTTTGAACTGGCCGACATAGACCGAACCATCGGGGAAGGTGGCCTCGCCTGCGCCATTGCTGTTGCCGTTTTCCCAACGTCCAACCAGCAAATACCCGTCGGTGCTTTTGAAGGTTCCGTTGCCGTGGCGAACATCTTCGCTAAAGCCGCCCTGATAGGTGTCGCCGTTTATATAGGTCATGCTGCCAGTACCGTGGCGTTTGGCGTCCAAAAAGCTGCCGATGTAGACATCACCGTTTGGCAATGTCAGCTTGCCCTGACCATTAAAGCGGCCCTCTTTCCAGTCCCCAACATAGGTGGTGCCGTCGGTTGCAACCAGAGTACCTGTGCCTTCGCGCATCCCTTTTACCACCGCGCCCTCGAAAACGGATCGGTCAGGATAGGTGATTATGGCCTCGCCTTCGCGCACACCATTGTTCCATTCCCCTTGATAGACAAAGCCGTTGGGGCTCTTCATGGTGCCCACACCATGGTACAATCGGTTGCGAAATTCGCCCTCGTATTGCACGCCATTGGCTTTGATCATGATACCGTTGCCAGTTATCAACCCGTTGACCCAGTCGCCTTCATAGCTGCCGCCATCGGAAAACTCGATTTTGCCAAAGCCCTCATGTTTGCCTTTGCTGAATGTGCCGCTGTATGTGGACCCATCGGGGAATTTGGCCACGCCCTGGCCCTTCATTTCGCCGTCAACCCAGACCCCTGTGTATTCAAAGCCATTCGGCGAGCGAAAGGTACCAGTGCCGTGCCGTTTGCCGTCTTTGAAGGTGCCCTCGTAGATGTCACCATTTGCATATTGTTTGGTTTCAACAGCGCCAGTGTTCTGCGCATAAGCTGCCCCGCCCAGTGCCCCGCACAAAATGATAGCGGCAATCAGTCCAGCAGTTGCGGCGCGCAAATTTTGCAATACGATCTTGGTCTTGAACACATCAGCCCCCATACGTCTGTTGAGTAAAGAACCTAGTAGAGCGCAAGCCCCCTGACAACGCTTTTTGACGCTTGTGGCTTTTACTTCGGCGTAACTCTGCTAATAAAACTGATGTGAACATAAGGAACGCCTCGATGTCGGATAAATTTCGCCTAACACTTGCCCAATTGAACCCCACCGTCGGGGCGCTGGCCGAAAATGCGGCCAAGGCGCGTGAGGCATGGCAGCAAGGGCGTGCGGCAGGGGCCGATATGGTGGCCCTGACTGAAATGTTCATCACAGGCTATCAGGTGCAGGATTTGGTGACGAAACCTGCCTTCACCGCCGACGCGATGGCGCATATTGATCAACTGGCGTTGGAGTGCGCGGATGGACCGGCGCTGGGCATTGGTGGGCCTTATGCCCATGAGGGCAAGCTGTTCAACGCTTACTACATCCTAGAGGGCGGTAAAATCGCCGCACGGATTTTGAAACAAAAGCTGCCCAATGAAACTGTGTTTGACGAAGTCCGCCTGTACGATGTCGGGCCAGAGCAGGGGCCTTATTCCGTCGGCCCACTTCGCATTGGATCGCCCATTTGCGAAGACGCTTGGCACGCTGAAGAGGTCTGCGAAACGCTGGCCGAAACGGGGGCTGAAATTCTGCTGGTGCCAAATGGATCACCTTATTATCGCGACAAGCTTGAGGTGAGGATGAACCACATGGTTGCGCGTGTGGTGGAAACCGAATTGCCGCTGATTTATCTGAACATGGTCGGCGGCCAAGACGATCAGGTGTTTGACGGTGCATCCTTCGCGCTGAACCCCGGTGGCGAATTGGCCCTACAAATGCCCGCGTTTGATGAGGTCATCACCCACCTTGATTTCAATCGCACCGACGAAGGTTGGCGCGCCGTAAAGGGCGATCTGACCCCGCAACCCGATGTTTGGGAGCAGGATTACCACGTTATGGTCTTGGGGTTACGCGACTACATGCGCAAAACCGGATTTAAGAAAATCCTGTTGGGCATGTCAGGGGGCATCGACAGCGCCATCGTCGCAACCATCGCCACGGATGCGCTGGGCGCTGAAAACGTGCGCTGCGTGATGCTGCCCTCGGAATACACATCGCAATCCTCACTGGATGACGCCAAAGAGATCGCCGAAAATTTGGGCGCGCGCTACGATTTCGTGCCGATTGCCGAGGGGCGCGGCGCGATCACCAACACGCTGGCCCCGTTGTTTGAAGGCGCCAAACCGGACCTGACCGAAGAAAACATCCAGTCCCGCCTGCGCGGTTTGCTGCTAATGGCCCTGTCCAACAAGTTCGGTGAAATGCTGCTGACCACGGGCAATAAGTCCGAGGTCGCGGTGGGCTATGCCACCATCTATGGCGACATGGCAGGGGGGTATAACCCCATCAAAGATATGTATAAAATGCGTGTGTTTGAAACGTGTCGGTGGCGCAATGCCAACCATCGCGACTGGATGATGGGGCCGGGCGGCGAGGTCATCCCGCCCCGCGTGATTGACAAACCCCCAACGGCAGAGCTACGCGAAGACCAACGGGATGACGACAGCTTGCCACCTTACGCCGTGCTGGATGCAATCCTGACAGGGCTGGTGGATGACGAAAAATCCGTTGCTGATCTGGTGGCCGACGGGTTTGAACGTGAGGTGGTGAAAAAGGTTGAACACCTGATCTACATCTCGGAATACAAACGCTTTCAATCGGCGCTGGGCCCGCGTCTGACCAAACGCTCCTTCTGGCTGGATCGCCGCTATCCAATCGTGAACCGCTGGCGCGACAACAGTTAATCCGCATCGGCGGGGCGATCCCCCATCGCGTACCTTGGGCCAGGGCCAAGCCGGGCCGCTTTGTCTGCGGTGTTGTATAGCCGACATGTTTTTAACGACAGGCAGCCGCAACCGATGCAGCCGTCCAGATTTTCGCGCATCTGTTCTAGGCTAAGAATTTGCGCGTCCAATTCTGTGCGAAACTCGCGGCTGATCTTTTCCCAATCGCGTTTCGTTGGGGTGCGCCCCTCGGGCAGTGTTGCCATCAGCGCGCTGATTTTCGGCAGGGTAAAGCCAAACTGCTGGGCGATCCGCACGAAGGACAACCGCCTGATATCCGAGCGCAAAAACCGCCGCTGCCCGCCTGCATTGCGCGCCGGGCGCACCAGACCTTGGGTTTCATAATAGCGAATTGCCGATACCGCCAACCCCGTGCGGCGGGCCAATTGCCCAATAGATAAAGCGTCCGTACTGCGCATGGTTCACTCCTTAAAAAACCCTTGACCTAAAGTTAGCTTGAGGAATTACAAAAAGAAAATCAACAAGAAAGGGAACAGCAATGTCAGAGATATATCTGGAACACGTCAACATCACAGTACGCGACCCGCAGGCCACGGCGGCCCTCTATTGCAAGCTGTTTGGATGGGAAATCCGGTGGCAAGGCGACTCGATCCACAATGGCACATCGCTGCATGTGGGGGGCGAAAACAGCTACGTCGCATTATACTCCAAAGGAGATTTTGAACAGGCACCTGACAGTTACTCCCACGTTGGTGGCATCAATCATATAGCCGTCGTGGTCGATGATCTGGACATCGTCGAGGCACGGGTCAAGGCTGCGGGGTTGGTCCCGCATAACCATGCCAATTATGAGCCCGGGCGGCGGTTCTACTTTGATGACAATGACGCGGTCGAGGTTGAAGTGGTATCATACCCTGCCTAAAACGGGTTATCGGCGCATCGAACGGGGCTGTTTATGACAGCCCCCTTTCGTCTGGCCCAGAATCCGCGTATGAGCCTGCTAAACACGCAAGCACTGGACCAATATCATGACCACAACCCGTTTTGCCCCATCGCCAACTGGCTATATTCACGTCGGCAATCTGCGCACTGCGCTGATGAACTATCTGATCGCCCAAAAGGCGGGTGGAACCTTTGTGCTGCGGCTGGATGACACCGACCCAGAGCGTTCAACACAGGAATTTGCCGACGGGATCAAAGAGGATTTGACGTGGCTGGGCCTGAATTGGGACCGCAGCGAAAAGCAATCCGAACGGCTGGATCGCTATAACGAGGCCGCCGATCATCTGCGCGCCAGCGGGCGTCTGTACGAATGTTTTGACACGCCGGTTGAGCTGGATTTGAAACGCAAAAAACTGCTGAACATGGGCAAGCCGCCGGTCTATGACCGCTCGGCGCTGGACCTGTCGGAGGCTGAAAAAGACGTATTGCGCAAAGAACGTGGCGCGGGGCATTGGCGCTTTAAGCTGGACCAGGAACGCATCGAGTTCAAAGACGGCATTCTGGGTGATCTGTCGATTGACGCGGCTTCCGTATCGGACCCGGTTTTGATCCGTGGCGATGGTCAGTTCCTTTACACATTGGCCTCGGTTTGTGACGATATTGATTACGGCATCACCTATGTGGTGCGCGGCTCGGATCATGTCACCAACACGGCCACGCAAATTCAAATAATTCAAGCGCTTGGCGGCACGGTGCCGTCCTTTGCCCACCATTCGTTGCTGACCGGACCACAAGGCGAAGCCCTGTCAAAACGCCTTGGCACCTTGGCGCTGCGCGACCTGCGCGCCCAAGGCATTCAGCCGATGGCTTTGCTGTCACACATGGCGCGGATTGGCACCTCTGATCCCGTTGAATTGCGCACAGATATGGCCGAACTGATCGAGGGTTTTGACATCTCGCACTTTGGGGCCGCGCCAACCAAATTTGATGTCGATGATCTATTGCCCTTGACCGCGCATTACAATCAAGGGCTGGCCTTTGAAAAGGTCGCCGAGACCATCAAAGCGCTGGGTGTGCCGGATGATCAGGCCGAAGCCTTCTGGGCGGTTGCCAGCGCCAATATCACTGTGCTGGATGACCTAAAGGGCTGGTGGGAATTGTGCCGTGATGGTGCGACCCCCTTGGTGGATGACGAGGACAAAGAGTTCGTGGCACAAGCGTTGTCCATGTTGCCAGAGGGCGCTTTGGATTCCGAGACATGGGGCAGTTGGACCAAAGCGGTCAAAGAAGCCACAGGGCGCAAAGGGCGCGGGTTGTTCATGCCGCTGCGCAAAGCATTGACGGGGATGGAGCACGGCCCTGACATGTCGCATTTGCTGCCGCTTTTGCAAAATGTGAAGCGCGCCTAACGGGACTCTGTTCAAGCTCAGCCTGACTTATGTGATTGTTGGGCTGGTTGCGGATTGCGCGTTCGGTTAAGCTGTCGTCCTGACCGAATTGGAAAACCGCGTGACGACAGAGCAGCCTAAATTTACCACAGGACCTATTTTCAAGCATATCTCCGTCATGACGTTGACTGCGTCTGTCGGGCTGATGGCCATTTTTTTGGTCGACTTGGTTGATATGATTTTCATCTCGATGCTGGGCAAAGCCGAGCTGGCGGCCGCTGTGGGTTACGCCGGAGCGGTGCTGTTCTTCACCTCGAGCTTTGGCATTGGCATGTCGATTGCGGCCGGGGCTTTGGTGGCCCGCGCTTTGGGGGTTGGTGATGTCGAAATGGCCCGCCGCAGATCTGCCACAGCCATGACATTCGGCGTTGTGATTGGGGCGATTTTTGCGGGCGTGGTCTGGCTAAATGTTGATGGGCTAATGCGACTGTTGGGGGCCAGCGGCGATACGCTGGCTTTGGGCGCGCATTACCTGCGGATCATCGTGCCTAGTATGCCATTCTTGATGGTTGGGATGATCGGTGGCGCGATTTTACGCGCCCATGGTGCAGCAAGACTCGCGATGATGGTGACCATATACGGTGGGTTGATGAACGCGATTTTGGATCCGATTTTGATCTTTGGCTTGGATTTGGAATTGACCGGTGCAGCGATTGCCAGCGTGGCGGCGCGGATAACGATGGGGGTGGGTGCGCTTATTCCGATCTACAAGCATTATGGAGGATTGCGCCGCCCGACCTTGTTCGAAATGCGGATGGATTCCGCGGCGATTTTTGCCATTGGAATGCCGGCGATCCTAACCCAAGTCGCGACGCCTTTGGGGCAGGCCTATGTGACCCGCGCGATGGCGGCCTATGGCGAAGAAGCCGTTGCCGGGATGGCGATCGTGGGGCGTTTGACACCAGTAGCCTTTGGCACCTTGTTTGCACTTTCGGGGGCGATTGGGCCGATCATCGGTCAGAATGTTGGCGCCGGATTGAAAGATCGGGTGCATCAGGCGTTTTGGGGCGGGCTGGCGTTTTCCGCTATGGTCGCGGTATTGGTCTCTGCACTGTTGTTTGGCCTGCGCGGACCAATTGTGGCGCTGTTTCAGGCCGATGGCATTACCGCCGAGATTGTTATTTTATTCTGCGGCCCGCTGGCCTTGGCGTTCTATTTCAACGGTGTGATTTTCGTCAGCAACGCGGCCTTTAACAACCTTGGGCAACCGTTCCTTTCAACACTGGTCAACTGGGGCAGACATACCTTGGGTACGATCCCGTTCGTGATATTGGGTGGTATGTGGTTCGGGGCCAAAGGCGTGTTGATTGGTCAGGCTTTCGGTGGGTTTGTGTTCGCGGTTTTGGCGGTGATTTTGGTACGTCGGGTGATCTCAAGAGATGAGCTGAAAGGTCACAAATTATCTCCGTTCCAACGACAGGCGCGGTTGATGAGATTGTTTAATTTCCGGCGCTAGGCATCCGACGGGCCGCTCGGTTTGCAACCTGTTTGCTTGTGTTTAAGATGCCAGCTGCACGAGTGATCGGAAAATCAGAAAACATGTACGATCCAAAGGGAAACGGCAAAGAAAAAACTGTGCATGATGTGCGGTTTGTCGAGGTGGAGCCACCAAGCCATTTACGCGGTATCGTGCATCGGTTTCTGGAGTTAAAGACTGCTGGCCCGTTGCCGAAAGACTATCGGTTCCATGCTTTGCCCGATGCCTGTACCTACATTGTTTTCAACCAGTTGGACCCGAAAATCTCTGGTGTAACCAAGCTGCGCACCACTTCCGAAGAGTTCAACTTAGGCAAAGTGTTTCACTTTATCAACATCCGTTTTTTGCCCGGTGTGTGGCAGGGCGATCCTGAACAAATTGGCCACGGCGCATTGGCGACGCCCTATAGCGGCACGCTGCCGTTGATCGACATAAACCGCAGGCTTGGTCAGGGGGCGTTTTTGGATCAGCAGGCGATCTTGTCGGACCTTGTCGATATGTTGATCCTGCGCAAACTGGTTGCGGCGAACCCAGTCGTTGAAAAAATATTCCAACACCTGGATGACATCCAAACAGTGGCCGACATGGCGGAGGTTTCAAACCTGTCGACCCGCCAGTTGCAACGCAGGCTAAAACAAACGACCGGATTTGCACCGCATGATTTTCTAAAGGTGCTGCGTTTGCAGCAGGCGTTGAACGGCGATGACACATGGTCTTATGCCGATCAGTCCCATTTCATCCATTCATTTCGCAATGCGACGGGTTACACGCCAGGCCGGTATTCCCGAAAATTTGATGTCTGATATCTACAATACAGGGTCAATTTGGCTTGCTAGTTGGGTGTCATATCGACAGCAAAAAGGAAACCGATATGACAAAGATGAATGCCGTTGGATGGTTTGATATCTACGTAAACGACCTAAGTCGCGCGGTGGCTTTTTATGAAGCAGTTCTGGGCGTAACGCTTGAGCCGATGGGGGACCCGACCGGAGAGGCGCAAATGATGAGTTTTCCAGTTGACATGAGCGCCTACGGTGCCGCAGGCGCATTGACAAAGTCGCCCCATGCCGCACCCGGTGTGGGGGGCACGGTCATCTATTTCATGGTCGAGGATTGCGCCGTGCAAGAAGCACGGGTTGCCAAGGCGGGTGGCCGCGTGGTTCGTCCAAAGTTCTCGATCGGGAAATTTGGCTGGGTCACTTTGTGTCAAGACACCGAGGGCAATATGTTTGGTCTTAACTCTTTGAAATGATGCCATTCCACCGAACACATTTGACGAAAACCTTAGACGTGGGCAGGGGGAATACTGCCCGCGTGCGGTTTGCGTTTATCGCGGACATGGTCTGTATCGGACTATCCGGTGCGCGCTGATTTCGTGGGTTGGATATTTAATATCCCGAAGCTGGCTTAAGGCATTGGGTGACCGCGGCAAAATGAACTCAATTTTATACATAACTTCACCTCGTCTAAATCAATAGGCTTTAGCGTCGCGCTAATATTGGGAGCTAAATATGCCTGTTACGATTTATGCAGAAGATAATGAATTTGCCGCCGCTTCAGGCAGCAATGTTGATGTGACTGACGAGTTCAGCTACTTTGACCATCCGCCAGACTCGACGGCAAACCTAACAATCACTTCTAATGCTGGTGATGGTGAACCGTTCTATTTCGAAGTTGGCGAGACTTATGATCTGACATGGACCGGTCACAGTGGTGGGAACATGGAGGATGCAGTCATTGTTCGCAGTGACTATTTGGGACCAGGGCAAGGTGCGATTGTTTTTGAGGGCATCAATTCGAATACCGGCGAGCTGTTTCAGATGGTTTGGACCCCCGGATTTGATCTGGAAGAATGGTACTGGGCCAACGGTGGTGGCCCGTCCAGCCCGAATGGGTTCTGGACCAACGATTTGAATGCAGCCGAAACCGTTGGCGTTGTGTGCTTTGCAGCGGGCACCTTGATCGCCACACCGACTGGATTGTCGCCGGTTGAAACGCTCAAACCCCAGCAGTTGGTCACTACGGTTGGTAATGGAAATTGCCCCGTTTTGTGGGTTGGGGAACGAAAGCTGCTTGGGGTTGGAGCATCAGCGCCCGTGGTTTTTGAGGCAGGAACAATCGGCAATGATCGCCGCCTTGCTGTGTCGCAAAACCACCGGATCATGCTCGCTTCACCGTGGTCAGAACTGTATTTTGGTCAACGTGAGGTGTTCGCGCCTGCAAAAGCCCTGATCAACGGAACCAGTATCTTTATCGAGACACGGCGAGAGGTGACCTATCACCATATTTTACTGCCGGACCATGAGGTGCTTTTGGCTGAAAATGTCCCATGTGAAAGCTTGTTTTTAGGGGATATTGCGCTTGCCCGCTTGAGCCCCGAGGCCAAAGCCGAGGTGGCGCAGTATCTCCCTCAGCTCAAAAGGCAATATGAGAAAGAGAAGGGGCAAGTTGCACGGATGGACCTGAGTTTCAAGCAAGCGCGCGTGTTGGCTGTCGCCATGGGGTTGACTGATATGGAAGCGCCGCGCCCCGTCCCCAGATGCTTGATTGCCTGCTAGGGGAGCGGCTTTGCCACTTTCGTTACTGCGCTATTCCGCAGCGGGTAGCTTAAGTTCGGTCGCCTCGGCGCGGGTGAGCATCTCGCCTTGTTTGCGCTGCAAAACCATGCCGCGGGCCTTGGCGTAAATGGGGTCTTCCCAGAACATCATGCAGCCATTGCAACCTTTGCCACAGCAGCCATCCACCCCAACGCGATTGGTTTTGAAACGCCGGGTTTCGGCCCCGTCACCGATAGCCTCGACCAGCTCATCGCGGCGTTTGGTGTAGGCCTTGTCATTGGGTTTGCCGGTGGTTTCAATGCCCTGTGTCAGCTTGTCCAGCTTGATGCGTGCCCATTGATCTTCGGTCAGTGCGCGTTCCTTGCGCATAACGGAAAATTCAGGAAAACGCGCGCGGATGTCTGTGGCGTCTTCATGGTCGAACAGGGAAAACGGAATACGGATCGTGGTGCGTGTGCCGCCGTGGATTACGTCGCGTTTCTCGCCTGTGTCCGCAATTTCAAATTCATAGAGCCGCAGCAAAACCGGCTCACGGGTGACGGGCGAGATGAACTCCAGCACTTCGCCAGCTTCCAGTTTGTTTTTTACATCAATCAGCAGCGCGTCCTCGGTGACGCCTGTGACCACGCCGGCGTATTCCCATTGTGCGATGGCAGCTGTGTGCTCGTAATTATGGGCGGTGTTGTCCAAACGGCCATTATGGAAGGCCAGTGTGTAACCGCGGTTGCCTACGGACTCGAGTTCCTGCATGTATTTTTCCGGCGTCCAGCCTTTGGGGTCGGCGTAATAATCGTCGATCGCCATGCGGTAGGCGCGGGCCACCACAGCGCAATAATATTCAGATTTGCCGCGCCCCTCGACCTTGAGGCTGTCGACGCCGATGCGCAGATATTCGTCGAGTTTGGGCATGATGCACAGGTCTTTGGAATTCAAGATGTAAGATCCGCGCTCGTCTTCCTCGATAGGCAGTAATTCACCAGGGCGGCAGCCTTCCTCCAGGAGGAATTCGAACATGTCGTAGTTGTCATCCGTGATGTGCAATTCTTGATGGGTGCCGTCTTTCATGCGCATGCGGAATTTATAGTTCCAACGGCAAGAGTTGGCGCAATTCCCTTGATTGGCGCCGCGTTCGGCCATGAAATTGGACAGCAAACAGCGTCCTGAATAGGTCATGCACATGGCGCCATGTACAAAGGCTTCGATCTTGATATCAGGGCATTTTTCCCGGATTTCGGTCAGCTCGCCAAAGGAAACTTCGCGGGCCATCACCACCAGTTCTGCCCCCAGATCGTGCCAGAAATTCACCGAAAGGTAGGATGAAACATTGGACTGGGTCGAGATGTGCAGCGGCAATTCGGGGGCGTGGGTTTTGACGTATTGGAATACGCCAGGATCGGCGATGATCAACCCGTCGGGTTTTACCTTGCGCACGGTTTCAATGTACTCCTCAAGTTTGGGCACATCCTTGTTGTGCGAAAACAGGTTCAGCGTGAGATAGGCGCGTTTGCCATGGCTGTGACAAAACTCGACGCCTTCAATCACATCCTCAAGTGAGAACTGCGATTTGGTACGTAAAGACATGTCAGGTGTGCCAAGGTAAACCGCGTCGGCCCCGTAAAGGATTGCCATTTTGAGCTTTCGCAGGTTGCCTGCGGGCATCAGGAGTTCGGAACGGTGTTGGGTCATTTCGCGCGACTTTATGATTAGGGGTGATGGGGACTTTTACACGGGTTTTTGTCGATTGCCAATTGGGGAATGTTAGGGGGTGGTCAAGGAAGGTTTTGTTTTTCCGGGTGTTGATATCAAGGGAGAATCGATGGGCACTCCTTTGCATTTTTCTACGATTGGATGAGTTAACGATTCTTCAAATCATTTCCACTATTCCGGAATAGTGGAAACGTTATGGGGCTGCCTAAACGTGAAGAATATTTTGGAAATCACCAACCGTACGAACCCCAAAGGAGCGATCATGACGCCTACCAAAGCCCAAGAAGACAACGCCGCATTTTTTACGGCCTTGTCCCACCGCCGCCGCCAAATGCTTTGTGAAATATTACTGCGCCACGCACCCAACGGTTTGCCATTTGGTGCGCTGCAGGTCGAAAGTGGTCTGAAGGTTTCCACCCTGACGCATCATCTGCGCTTTATGTATCAGGGCGGGATTTTGAATCGTAAACAAATCGGACGCGAGACATGGTTGTCGATTGACGCCGCGCAACTCTTTCACCGCGCTAACGGTTTCGGCTCAGAGATGGTTAAAAATACCCGCAGCGCCCGACCAATGAACGACCCAGCCGCCACGCCAACAATACTTGTAAACGCGATGTGAAACCCGGTTGAGGCATAGGTGTTTGGTGAAATGGCACTCACCACGCCGCCAGCAAAATTCATCCAAAAACAATCATTACCGCAACGAAGGTGAGCCATTCGGCCTTTAAAGTGACACGCCCAGCGGACTTTTTGCCGATAACACGTCGTTGGAAACCAAACCCCAAAAGGGTGCCAAGCAGATAGGTTGCCGCAAACACAATCCATAACGCGCTAGCGCCCTGCAATGAGTTGACGGTATTTAGCGGTAACAAACCAAGCAGCGGCAACAGATAAATCGGTAAGGTGGGGGTGGATCAGGCGCGCGTGGCCATTAGGCCGAAGAAAATCAATATGGCGAGCAGAGGCCAGACCCAAAGTGGGGCGCCGCTCAAGATAGAACTCAACATGTTTAAATAGGGCCTGACCCTGGCGAATGCGCCCACGGTCAGGGCCATTTTGGTGTGACGCCAGCCAGCAGTTGGTCGACCAATGCAGATTCCGCAGGGCTCAATATTTGCGCCCGCGGATAGATCGGGTCAGCGCGATCATTCAGGATTGGTCCACCCCAGCCATCTGTTGTTTCAAAAAACCGCGCCACACCTGCCTCGCCAAATTCCGTCAGATAACCCTGCACAACCACGTCCAGATAGGACAGCAAAATCGGGTTTTGAGCAGTAGGAGGATGATGCGCGTCGGCTTTGATCGCGTAAACCGCCACCTCGGGGTCATGATTCATTTCGTGACGCACCTGATGGGTTGCGTCGCGGCGCAAATAGGCACGTTCGCGAATATCCAAAGCAGCCCAATCGTTGTTTGGTACGGCCGCAATCAACCCGTCAATCAGGGAATCAGCATCCGGCACCGCCGTCAAATAACAAATGTCACGGCTGTGCGAGCGCCGCCAGGCGCGCCTCCATCCGCTGATTTGCGCAGGCTGGGCTTGCGCGTAATTGTGGGTGTCGCGGTTTACCAGCGAGCCATAGCCGAAGAAAAACGGATCGTTCATATCCTAAATTTGGCATTTGTATGCAGATGAATACAACCCCTTGCTTGGTTGTCAGGGCTGGTTTATCGTACCGCTGTCAGCATCGGGAGAATCTGGTGAACACCAGTGCCGAAGGAGCATGCGCCCCGCTAAACTCTCAGGCCCAAAGGACCGTGATTGACACAACGACACTCTGGAGAGAGGCGCCACATGCGCCCGCCGAAGGGATAGCGATCTCAGGCATCAGGACAGAGGGGGCATCAAAGGGCAACCGATAGGTTGTTGGATTGATGCCGGATGGTTTCCAAGCCGGTTAATGGATAAGGGGCGATAAATGTCTGACCTAAAACGAACCGGTCTTTATGATATACATGTGGAATTGGGTGCTAAAATGGTGCCTTTCGCGGGCTACGATATGCCCGTGCAATATCCGCTTGGCGTGATGAAAGAGCACATCCACACCCGCACATCCGCTGGACTGTTTGATGTCAGCCACATGGGGCAAGTCCTCTTGCGGCCCAAATCTGGCGATGTGGCAGATGCGGCTTTGGCACTCGAAAGCCTTGTGCCTGTGTCACTGCTGGCGCTGAAAGAAGGGCGCCAACGCTATGCAATGTTCACCAATGACGCGGGCGGCATCACCGATGACTTGATGGTTGCCAATCGCGGCGATCATTTGTTTGTGGTGGTCAATGCGGCCTGCAAAGGCGCTGACATTGCACATATGCAAGCGAACCTGTCTGACATGTGCGAAATCGAAGTGATCGAGGATCGCGCGCTATTGGCACTGCAGGGGCCATTGGCCGAAGCTGTACTTGCCGCCATTGCGCCAGTGGCCGAAATGAAATTCATGGACGTGGCCATTGTCGGCTCTGATTTTGGCGACCTTTGGGTTTCACGATCTGGCTACTCTGGCGAAGATGGCTATGAGGTTTCGGTCAGCAATGATCAGGCAGCTGCCTTTGCCCGCGCTTTACTGGCAACCGACGGGGTCGAGCCGATCGGCCTTGGTGCGCGTGACAGTCTGCGGCTGGAGGCGGGTCTGTGCCTTTACGGCAACGACATCGACGAGACCACCAGCCCTGTTGAAGGCGCAATCGAATGGGCCATCCAAAAGGTGCGTCGCAACGGTGGCGAGCGGGCAGGCGGATTTCCTGGCGCCGACCGCATTTTGAATGAACTTGAAAATGGCGCGGCGCGGCGACGGGTTGGCATCTTGCCTGACGGGCGCGCCCCGATGCGAGCGCACACCTTGTTGTTTGCTGATGAAACCAGCGACACCACGATTGGCGAGATCACATCCGGTGCCTTTGGCCCAACCATCGAACGCCCGATGTCTATGGGCTATGTCACGACTGAACATGCCGCCACTGGCAACACCATTTACGCCGAGGTGCGGGGCAAACGATTGCCCGCCACCGTGGCTGATATGCCATTCCGGCCATCCACTTATAAACGTTAAAAACCTAAAGGGAGAAGAGATATGAAATTCACAGAAGAGCACGAATGGCTGCGCATTGAGGGTGATGTTGTTGTTGTCGGGATCACCGAACACGCGGCGGAACAGCTGGGCGATGTGGTGTTTGTTGAACTGCCAGAAACGGATCAGGAAGTCGCCAAAGACGACGAAGTTGTGGTGATCGAAAGCGTCAAAGCCGCCTCGGATATTTTGGCGCCGATTGATGGCGAAATCGTTGAGGTCAATACCATGCTGGTGGATGAGCCGGGCAAGGTGAATGACGATGCTCAAGGCGACGCATGGTTCTTTAAAATGAAGCCAGCAGACCTGTCGCAGATGGACGAAATGATGGACGAAGCCGCCTATAAAGCCTTTATCGGGTAGGGGTGAATCGTGGCTGTAAAACGCATTGTCGCGAACATTCAAACGGACGCGCCTACGCAGGTCGCGTCCTTTTACACCGCGCTTTTCGGCCTTGATCTGGCGATGGATCTGGGATGGATTGCCACCGTTCAGGCAGGCACTGATCAGCCAATCCAGTTGAGCGCCGCCTCCGAAGGGGGCTCGGGTACGCCCGTTCCTGCCATCTCCATCGAGGTTGATAACCTTGATGAAACGCACGCCCAAGCGGTCTCGCTTGGGATCAAGATTGAATACGGACCCGTCAACGAGCCTTGGG
>JGI24023J19991_10001716_pt1 | contig 16505 bp, 16 predicted proteins | sample Cruoilmetagenom1_FD_19991 | JGI IMG/M metagenome (IMG submission 19991) | reverse complement strand
CGGCGGCCAGATCGTTACTGCCGCCGTTATCGATGCGCGCCTCGATGGACCGTTCGATGTCGTCGGACAGCTTGTAGCCGTCCGGTCCGAACAACTTAATGCCGTTGTCTTGGTAAGCATTGTGCGAGGCCGAGATCATGACCCCAAGATCACCGCGCAGCGAACGCGTCAGCATGGCCACCGCCGGTGTCGGCAGCGGCCCAAGCAGCACCACGTCCATGCCCACCGAAATAAATCCGGCGGTGAGCGCGGGCTCCAGCATATAGCCGGAAAGCCGCGTGTCCTTGCCGATAACCACCAGGTGGCGGTGGTCGCCGCGTTGGAACTGAGCGCCCGCCGCCTTGGCGACAGCCAGGGCGGTTTCCGCGGTAATCGGCTCGCGGTTTGCCGTTCCCCGTATGCCGTCTGTGCCGAATAGCTTGCGCATGATCCCTCGACTCAACGCTGCGAGAGGTTAAGAAAACCGGAACGCCGCCTTATAGCAGAACCCGCGGCGGCAAACACGGGCCTCGTCAATATGCTCGGACTCGACCTAATCAGCACCCAGATTGGCATCGTCATCCCGGACGCTAGAGCCTGCCCCCGACCCGATCGGGGGCGAGCCCGAAAACCGCTGGTTTTCGGCACCCGAGCCTTGCGATCCGGGATCCATCCATCGGCTACTCACTTGCCTTCTGCATGGATACCGGATAGCTCGATTTGCCACCCAAATCAGATCCCCGCTTTCGCGGGGAAATGGATTTGGGGCAAATCGGCTTCCGGCATGACCAATTGAGAATCGATTGGGTCTACCCTCCCTCGATTGCCGTCCAGACGGCCAGTGCCTGCCTGGTTTCCGCCACGTCGTGGGCGCGGATGATCTGGGCGCCGCGCGCGATCCCTGCCAACGCCCCGGCAAGCGAACCGGGTAGCCGGGCCTTCGCCGCCTCCGCGCCGGTCAGCCGGCCGATGAAGCTTTTGCGGCTAACGCCGATGACCACCGCACACCCCAGGCCATGGAAGACCGCCAGCTGATCGAGAATGCGTAGGTTGTGGGACACAGTCTTGCCAAAACCGATGCCGGGATCGACGGCGATCCGCGCCCGTGGGATGCCCGCCGCCTCGCAGGCGGCCACCCGCGCTGCCAGGACGTCGTATACGTCCAAGGGCGCATCATCATAGTGCGGCTGGCGCTGCATGGTCTGCGGTTCGCCCTGCATGTGCATGAGGACAACGGGTACCTGGCGCTGGGCGGCCAAGACCAGGCTCTCAGGGTCTCCGGCCAGGGCCGTCACGTCATTGATGATCTGGGCACCTACGTCCAGGGTCGCAGCCATGACTGCCGCGCGCCGGCTATCGATGGAGACCAGGGCGCCGGCCTTAGCCAATCCTTTGACCACCGGAACGACACGGCGCAACTCCTCCTCCGGCGGTACCGGCGCCGCGCCGGGGCGCGTCGATTCGCCGCCTATATCGAGGATCGCCGCCCCGGCATCGCGCATGGCCAACCCGTCGGCAATGGCCCGCGCCGGGTCAAAGCGGTCACCGCCATCGGAAAAACTGTCGGGGGTGACGTTGATGACGCCCATGACCTGCGGCTGCCCCAGGTCCAGGCCGGCGATGGGCGGCCGCAGGGCGCTCAGGCGTTGCAGCAGGTCCTTGGCATCGGGCGCGAGGCCGTACCCCTCGGCCCACTTCTGGGCCTCCGCCGCGGCTATGACAGCCCGAGCACGCTCGCTTGCCCCGTCGCGTACGACAGCTTCACACTGGTGAAATCTTAGCGGCCCGCCAGCAAGCAGCACATCATCGGCAGACGCCGCCGCGCCAACCTGAACCAGCGGGCGAAGCGTGAGACTGGCGGTCATGGTGTGTCGCTTCAACTAAGATGGGCGGATGCGCGAAAGCCCCGTGCAGGCACGGGGCTTTGCGATACCAGGTTTCGGATGCCCGCGCTTGCGTTAGCCGCCGGGCTGCGGTTCCGGTTCCAGTCCACCCGGCGCTTCCTTGCCCTTGGCGGCCTTGCCGCTCGGGGGCACGGAGGTCCGGCGGCCACGCGGACCTTTGGTGTCCGTTGGCTCGCTGCGGTCCACGGCTTCGCCGCGCAAGACGGCCTGCACTTCGTCGCCACTGAGAGTCTCGTACTCAAGCAAGCCCTTGGCCAGGGCATGCAGATCATCCATATGCTCGGTCAGAACCTTGCGTGCCTTGCTTTCCGCCTCATCGACGACGCGACGAATTTCCTCGTCGATGATTTGCGCCGTCGCCTCGGAGATGTGCTGGCTGCGCGCCACCGAATGGCCGAGGAAGACTTCCTCTGTGTTTTCGTTGTAGCGCAGCGGCCCGAGCTTCTCGCTCATGCCCCATTCGGTCACCATGGCACGGGACAGGTTGGTTGCCTGCTGGATATCGCTGCCGGCCCCGGTGGTCACGTTTTCCGGACCGTAGATCAACTCCTCGGCGACCCGGCCACCAAACATCATGGCCAGCTTTGCCGTGATCTCCGTCTTCTTGTAACCGTAGCGGTCCCTCTCCGGCAGATTCATGGTCAGGCCCAGGGCCCGTCCGCGCGGGATGATGGTGACCTTGTGCAAAGGATCGTTGCCCGGAACGTTGAGGCCAACCAGGGCGTGACCGGCTTCGTGATAGGCGGTCAGCGACTTCTCTTCCTCGGTCATGACCATGGAGCGGCGCTCGGCGCCCATCATGACTTTATCCTTGGCGAACTCGAAATCCGCCATGGTAACGACCCGCTTGCCACTCCGCGCCGCGACCAGCGCCGCCTCGTTGACCAGGTTCGCCAAATCGGCGCCGGAGAAACCAGGCGTGCCACGGGCAATGACCTTGGGCTCGACATCCGGCGCCAGCGGCACCTTGCGCATATGCACCTTGAGGATCTTTTCGCGCCCCAGAATATCCGGATTAGGCACGGTGATCTGTCGGTCGAAGCGGCCCGGCCGCAAGAGCGCCGGATCGAGAACGTCGGGCCGGTTGGTCGCGGCGATCAGGATCACGCCCTCGTTCGCCTCGAAACCGTCCATCTCGACCAGGAGTTGATTCAGCGTCTGCTCGCGCTCGTCGTTGCCACCGCCCAGGCCAGCGCCCCGATGGCGGCCGACCGCATCGATCTCGTCAATGAAGATGATGCACGGCGCATTCTTCTTGCCCTGCTCGAACATGTCGCGCACACGACTGGCGCCGACACCGACGAACATCTCGACGAAGTCGGAACCGGAGATGGTGAAGAACGGCACGTTGGCCTCGCCGGCGATAGCGCGCGCCAGGAGGGTCTTGCCGGTGCCCGGCGGACCGACCAGCAGGCAGCCCTTGGGAATCTTGCCGCCCAGGCGCTGGAATTTCTGCGGGTCGCGCAGGAACTCGACAACTTCCTCGAGCTCGTCCTTGGCCTCATCGATGCCGGCGACGTCGTCGAAGGTCACGCGACCGACCTTTTCGGTCAGCATGCGCGCCTTGCTCTTGCCGAAGCCCATGGCCTTGCCGCCACCCGATTGCATCTGGCGCATGAAGAAGATCCACACGCCGATCAGCAGCAACATCGGGAACCACGAGATCAGGATCGAGAGAAGTGGGCTCACCTCCTCCGGAGGCGCGGCTTCGATACGCACGCCGTTCTGGCGCAGACGATCGACCAAAGTGGGGTCTTCGGGCGTGAATGTCCGGAACGGCCGGCCGTCGCGGAACTGGCCTTCGATTTCCTGTCCCTGGATTTTGACTTGCGAGATTTGGCCGCCATCGACTTGGTCGACAAAATCGGAGAACGCCAAAGGCTGCTGCCGTCCGGTGGTCGCGGTGCCCTGGAATAGGTTGAACAGCGCGAAGAGAAGCAGCACGATGACCAGCCAGAGTGCGGCATTGCGGCTGAAATTCAAGACCTAGTCCCCTTCCTCAGAGCACCTTGGCCATTCTTGGCCGGGCGCAAATCAAGCCCACTTTCTTGGGCCTCTTGGCTATTAAGATAATGTGCGCTCTCGACTAAGCAACTGTAAAGGAGCCGGCGGTTAAAGAAATTCTTGGCGAAAAACTGCCGGTCATCATGGTTAATCTCTTATTTTTCGATCGCTCGTAGCCCAATTGCGGGACCGAGATCGTCCCCAGACCATCGCGCAAGGCCGGTAATCCGTGCCTTGCCGGGGCCGGAATGGCGTTTGCTAGGGCCGGCTCAGCGGCCCGCACCTCTGTCCAACCGGCGGCTCCGAGAGCACCCACGGTTAGGCTGCCACGGCGCGCCCGGGCGCCCTGGTGCACCCGTAGGGTAAAGCGATGATCCCAATGCAGAGTTTCGCCCGCCCGAACCGATTTCTCGTCGGTCCTGGCAGGCTCACGCACCACTAGAATGCGTCCAGACGTCGGCATGAAACGGCATCCGCCCAGGGTCGCTCCACTGTCTAGCCCGGCGACTACACGCCCGTAGAGCCGCTCCAGGCGCTCCAGGCGCGGTGGATACTCCAATCCCCCCACCACCATGGCAACGCGGGCTACGGCACGGAGACCCACCTCTGGGGCGGCAGCGGCCAGGGGTGCCGGGTCCAGCCAAACGAAGCCCGCCGGATGGACCATGGCCGCCTGCGCCAAGACCGCCGCCGTCGACTGCTCCAGCGCCGCGCGGGCCCGACCCAGCCGGCCGGCCGTGGCCGCCAGACGGCCCGGACTCAGCCCCTCGGCCGCCAGGGCCGGCATAAGCCCGCGCAGGCGCACCCGGGCATGCGCGGGGTTTCGGTTGCTGGGGTCCTCTATCCAGGGCAGGCCGCGGCGGCGCAGCGTCGCCTCCAGCCGCGCCCGTGGCAGACCGAGCATCGGTCGCAGCAAGCGCATCGCCGGCGTCTCGGTGACCGCCGCCATGGCCGCCAAGCCGTCCAGGCCGCTGCCGCGCCCGAGGCGCAGCAAGAAGGTTTCGGCCTGATCCTCCTGTTGATGGCCGAGTGCCAGGTGCAGAACACCACGGCGGGCGCACCAATCTTGGAGCAAGGCGTAGCGGGCGCGCCGTGCCGCCGCCTGTACGTTGGCGGCCGGCTTTTCACCGTGCCAGCGCAGAACCTGATGCGAGAGGCCGAGGGGCCGCAGGATCCGGCCAACCTGCGCCGCTTCAGCGGCCGAAGCCCGGCGCAAGCCGTGATCGACGGTCAGCGCGGTCACCATGCCCCCACGGGCCTGCGCCCAGCGGTGCAGCAGCACGGCCAGCGCCATGCTGTCGGCGCCGCCCGAGACAGCGGCCACCAGGTGCGGCTTCGGTTCGAAGGGTTCGAAGACGCGCATGAGCGCGGCAAACTCGGCCGCGGTCACAGCCCCCGTGCGATCGGTTGCCAGCCGGCTCACGGCCTCCTGCTCACGGGCAGCCGAGGCGCTGTTGCTCCTGCCTAGCGCGTTGCACCAGGGTCACCGCGGCGTTTTTGTATCGCTTCAGCAGCTCGGCGAGCGTACCGCAAGCATCCGTCTTGTTGCCCAGGGAACCCAGAGACAGGCCCAGCTTGAGCAGGTTGTCAGGCGCCTTGGAATTGTCCGGATATTCCTGATAGGCCTCGGCGAAGGTAACTGCCGCCTGCTGGAAGTCGCCACGCACGTAATAGGTCTCGCCCAGCCAATACTTGGCATTGCCGGCCAGCGGGTCCGTCGGATGCTGGTCGACAAAGGTCCGTAGCGCAACTTCCGCCTCGCCATAGTTGGCCTGACTCAGCAAGCTGAACGCGTGGTCGTACATTTCCTTCGGCGTGCCGGCGGCGCCCGCTGCGGCCTGCTGAGTTCCGGCCACAGGTGCCGATGTTTGGGCGCCGGCAGCCTGCTGCGCGCGCAGTGCCTCGACTTGTGCCGGATCGACGGTGCCGATCACGCCTGGCGCCTGGAGCGGCGTACCGGTACCAGCGGCCGGCGGCGTCAGACCCGCGGCGCTTCCCGTCATAGTCTGTGATCCGGGCGCCCTCAGAGATCCAGGGGCACCTAGGGTTCCAGGCGCCTGGGCGAGGCCCGGCGTTGCCTGCTCGATGCGCTGCAGCCGCACTTCGAGGTCGGCGGCGAGGCGATCGAGCCGCTCGCTGATCTGATTGTAGCGAAATGACGCCTCCTCGGCCTGACCGGTTAGGGAGCGCAACTGGCTTTCGAATTGCGAGAGGCGCAGCTCGATCCGCGCCAACGCCGTGGTCGAGCCGCTGCCGGCGTCGACCGGCAGCTCCACAGGCTCCGGCGGCGTCTCGCCGCGGTAGACCTGCCGCTGCAGCGTCACCAGTTCCCGCTGCAACCGGTCGATTCTATCGACCAGGCCCTGTAGCTGAGAATCTTGCGCCATTACCGGCGGCATCGCGGCCAGCAAGAGCACAGCAGGCAGAACAGCGATCTTTAGAATCGCCCGGACTCGGCCAGAAGAACATCGGCCAGAGAAGCATCGGTCAGAAGAACGGCGAGTCGGCGCAGACATCGTTCACCTTTGGTTGTCGCGCGGCCCCGGAGCGGCGCAGTCGGGGGCTCGACCGACTGTAATGCCGGAGTTTCTTGGCGGAATTGTGGCACTGCCGGGGTAGCGACGAGACCCCCGTTCGGTACTACGACCCTGCCCAGCTCCTCGGCCACCCCCCGGCCAACCCCTCGGCCAACAAGGTTCATCAGCCGAATGCCCGTCCGGCCGGCGCGTCGGTCAGCCGCAGACATGACCTTGCCTGGCCCGCGGCGCATCGCCGCGAACCAGGTTCCAGTCTTTTGACTAGCCGCGGCCGCCCTTAGTTGACGACGAAGACCCCACGGCGATTTTGCGCCCAGGACTCGTCATTCGAGCCAAGAACTGCCGGACGCTCCTTGCCGTAGCTGATCGTCGAAAGCCGATTCGCGCTAACGCCCAGGGCCGCCAAGTAGTCGCGGACCGAGTTCGCACGACGGTCGCCAAGAGCGAGGTTGTACTCGCGCGTGCCACGCTCGTCGGCATGTCCCTCGACGGTCAGGGTCACGGCCGGGTAGTTGTTGAGCCAGACAGCGAGCGACTCGACCGACGCTCGCGCGTCAGGCCGTAGATCGCTCTTGTCGAAATCAAAGAAGACCCGATCGCCAACGTTCGCGACCAAGTGTTCTTGTGTGCCGGGGGTAGGGCCAGGAATCGCAGCTACGCTGGGTGCCGTCGCCGTCGAAGTGCCGGCAGTCGAGCCACCGCCCGCCGCCCCCCCGGACTCTTCAGACGCAGTACCGCATGCGGCCAACAGAAATGCAGCCGCAACAAAAGTGAGGAACTTGAATCGCATTTGATGCCCTCTCGAGAAGTCCCCGGATTCGGGTGAATATAGGGTCGACCTAAGGCTGGTATGTATGGGGGTCACCCTACAAGAAAAAGTAAACGTCAGGCACGCTGACATCCTGTCGGCGAATCCGCGCAAAATATACCGGTGCCCCCCTATGGAATCAAGGGGGACCAAGCCGGATCGGAGCCGTCAATGGGCGTTCCGAGCTCACGCTCGTTGAACCCTGTAAGATCAATCGTGTGTAAATTTGATGTAAACTTGCCGCGACTGTCTGCACGCGACTGGCGATAAAATGACAAGACGCGGCCGTTTGGAGCCCACGTTGGCCCCTCCACGAGAAACCCTTTGGTAAGCATGCGCTCGCCGCTCCCGTCGGGCCGCATCACGCCGATGAAAAATTCGCCAGCATGAATGCGCGTAAACGCAATCAGATCGCCTCGTGGTGACCATACCGGCGTGGCGTAACGTCCTGGACTAAAAGTGATTCGGCGCACATTGCCACCGTCAGACGACATGACATAAAGCTGCTGCGTACCGCCGCGATCGGAGTTGAAAACGACCTCCTTGCTGTCCGGCGAATAGGACGGCGAAGTATCGATGGATGGATGGTTGGTGAGCCGATCCACCTTCCGGGTCCGCAGATCCATGGTGTAGATTTCCGTGTTGCCCTGGCGGGCCAGACTCATGACCACCTTGTTGCCGTCCGGCGAGAACCGTGGCGCAAATGTCATACCCGGGAAATCTCCGAGAACTTCTTGCTGCCCGGTGGTCAGATTGAACAAATAGACCCGTGGCACCTTGCCGACATATGACAGATAAGTGATCTCCTGCGTTGTCGGTGAGAAGCGCGGGGTGAGCACCAGAGAGCCCCCATCGGTTAGAAAACGGTGGTTTTCGCCATCCTGATCCATGATCGCGAGGCGCTTTACCCGCCTGTTCTGCGGCCCGCTTTCGGCGATATAGACGATGCGGGTATCGAAATACCCCTCCTCGCCGGTCAGGCGCTTGTAAATCGCATCCGAGATGATATGCGCCACCCGACGCCAGTTCGACGGCGTGGTGAAATAGGCGAGCCCGGTCATCTGCGTCTCGGCGAAGACATCCCACAGGCGGAATTCAACGCGCAACCGGCCATCGGCTTGCACCTGCACGGAGCCGCTAATGAGGGCCTGGGTATTGATCAGGCGCCAGTCGGCAAAGCGCGGGCCGGCGCGCAACGTCGCCGGGTCCTGAATGAAGGCACCGCGATCGATCGGCCGGAACAGGCCGCTGCGCTCCAGATTGCCCGAGATGACACCGGCGACATCGGCACCGACACGCGTCTCGTCGGGTGTCTCACCGAAAAAGTCGGTTACCGCGACCGGCAATGGTTCGACGAAGCCGCGCGTGATATCGACGACCAGCTCGGCCCGCGCCGCCGTGACGCTCAACGCCGTGACGCTCAACGCCGCGACCGCCAACATGGCGAAGGTCAAAAGGGCAGAAGCAGACAGGTTTTTCATTTTGGCTTTCATCATGTCCCAAACATCTCTCGCGGATTGAAGCGCAACGTCATCTCGCGCCATACCTGGTACTTATTCGACGGCAGGCGAAAGGGGCTGCACTTATAGATGGCTCGTCTTGCNTTCTCNGCGGCACTGCGGAAATAACCGTCTCGTGCCAATCGNGCAACATCGACGACGTCCGCCCGCTGCAACGAGCCATCCGGATTTAGGGCGACACGGATCTCAACGACCATGTCCTCGGCNGCTACCGCCCCAGGATCAAGCCGCCAGCAACTGAACAGCTGCTGCTGAATGGCGCGGACCATGTCGTTCTGCTCGAAGACGCTAACTTCGCGGCTGACCGGCCCCGGCTTTTCGGCCGCGGGCTTTTCCTGTTGCGGCGGTTCCGGCTGCTGTTTCAAACGCTCGACATTGCGCAGGATCGAGGCCAGCTGATCCTGTTTCGGCTCTTCCTTTTTCGGCGGCGCCTTTTTGATCTCCGGCCGCTTGCGCGGCTTTGGCGGTTTCAGAACCGCCGCTTTCGGCTCCGGCTCGGGCACTGCCTCGGGCTCGGGCTCGGGCTCCGGCTCCGGCTTGGCTTCGGGTTCCGGCTCGGGCTCGGGTTCCGGCTCGGGCTCCGGCTTCGGCGGTTCGGGCTCCACCTTGGCCTGCTCGACCGGCGGCGGGGGTTTTGGCGCAACTTTCTCGGCGGTGGTCTCGGGCTTCGGCTCGGGCTTGGGTTCCGGCTTCGACTTTTCCAGGTCTTCAGGCGTAACGACTTGCACGGGCATGACCGTCGTGGTCGGCGGCTCGATAAAAGACGGCAGGCCGAAGATCAGCACAGCCAGAACGATGCCGTGAAAGATACTTGAAAGGAGGGCGCCGTTGCGCATTGCGAAGCCGGATCCGTCCTAGTTGCTCTTGGCCTTGCTGGATTCGCGCGCCTTGCGGCTATGGCCTTTCGGCAGCTCGGCGATCAAGGCCACGCGCGTAAATCCGGCCACGTTGATATTGCCCATGACCTCTAAGACACGGCCGTAACTGACACCTTTGTCGCCGCGCACATAGATGCGCGTATCTACCTTGTTCTCGGTGATCGCCTGCAGCCGCGGCACCAGGTTCTCCAGTTCGACCGTTGTTTCCTGGATAAAGATCGTGCCTTCAAGATTGACCGAGATGACCAGCGGCTCCTCCGATTCGGCGATGGATTTGGCCCTGGTCTTGGGCAGATCGACCGGCACGCCGACGGTCAGCAACGGCGCGGTGACCATGAAAACGATAAGCAGCACCAGCATGACGTCGACGAACGGCGTCACGTTGATTTCGCTCATAGGCTGATAGCCGCCGCGCCGGTGTCCGCCGCTGTATAGGGAGCCCGCCATACGCTCAGGCCTCGTCGAGCTGGCGCGAGAGGATCGATCCAAACTCGCCGGAGAAGGCCTCCAAACGACCGGCGTAGCGGCCCAGATCGTTGGAGAGCTTATTGAACCCGATCACCGCCGGGATCGCCGCCACCAGACCCAGCGCCGTGGCAAACAAGGCCTCGGCGATGCCGGGAGCGACCACTGCCAGGCTGGTATTCTCGGACGCCGCAATCGAAGTGAAAGCGTTCATGATGCCCCAGACGGTGCCGAACAGGCCGACAAAGGGCGCCGACGATCCGACCGAGGCGAGGAAGACCATATGCCGCTCGAGGCGTTCCATCTCCCGCCCCAAGGTTATACTCATCACCCGTTCGATACGCTGTTGCAGGTTGGCCTTGCCTTCCGGTTTACCGATCCCGCCGCGCGCCGCCGACCGTCGCCATTCACGCATCGCCGAGACGAACAGCGACGACATGGGATCGCGTGGGTTGCGGTCGATGCGGTCGAAGAGGTCATCCAGCGAACCGCCGGACCAGAACGCCTCCTCGAAATCGTGCGCGTAGCCGCGCAGGCGGCGCATCCGCAAAGCCTTCTCGAAGATGATCGCCCACGTCCAGAACGAGGCGAGCAGCAGGACGATGAGGACCAGTTTGACCACGATGTCGGCCTGAAAGAACAGGCCCCAGATGGTCAAATCGTAGTTGACGGAACCCTCGAGCGCGAGAGAGTCGACCGTTGCGTTTTCCATGTATTAGCCTTGCCTTGACGGTTGTACGTAGGGTTCGAGGGCCTGCCGCACGGCGGCCGGGATGCGGGCCGGGCGACCGTTTTGGCGCAGACAGGCAACGCGCAGATCGATCCGCGCCAATTCTTCCGGACCGCGCCAGACCGCCTGCGCGGCGGAGACCGTTGCCGCGGCGAGCTTGACCAGGCGTGAGCGCACTTCGATCAGATCGTCGAGACGTGCCGGCCGGAGAAATTCCACGGCACAAGCACGGACGGCAAAGACCAAGCCATAGCGATCCGCCATTTCGGACTGGTTAACACCGATCAGGCGCAGCATCTCGGTGCGTGCCCGTTCGGCGAACTTCAGATAGTTCGCGTAATAGACGATGCCGCCGACATCCGTATCCTCGTAGTAGATGCGGATTGGCAAGTTGTGCGTATTGCCCTCGATTTGTCCGGAGGACCCGCTCACCCGTCGCCCTCGCCATCAGCTTCGCCATTTGCCGCTAAAAGCTCGAGCTGCGCCAGGTTGCGCGGTGCCTCGCGGCCCAGATAGGCATAGCCGGAACGGGTGAGCACCCGGCCCCGCGGCGTCCGCTGCAGCAGCCCTTCCTGAATAAGGAATGGCTCGATCACCTCCTCGATCACGTCACGCTGTTCCGACAGGGCAGCGGCCAGGGTATCCGCGCCCACCGGCCCGCCGTCATAGTTCTCGGCGATGACGGCCAGGTAGCGGCGGTCCATGGCGTCCAACCCGCGCTCGTCCACCTCCAGTCGCTGCAGGGCGGCATCGGCGGCGGCGGTATCCACGGCGGCCACCTTGGCCACGGCGGCGAAGTCACGCACGCGCCGCAACAGCCGGCCGGCAACCCGCGGCGTCCCACGCGCGCGGCGGGCAATCTCCCGCGCCCCATCATCGGTCAGCACCAAGTCCAGCACCCGGGCGCCGCGCGCGACGATCTGCTTCAACTCGTCGGTATCGTAAAACAACAGCCGCAAGGGAATGCCGAAGCGCTCGCGCAAGGGCGTCGTGATCAGGCCCGAACGGGTGGTGGCGCCGATCAAGGTGAAGACCGGCAGATCGATGCGTACCGAGCGAGCGGCCGGTCCCTCGCCGATGATCAGGTCGAGCTGAAAATCCTCCATGGCCGGATAAAGGATCTCCTCGACGGCGGGCGAGAGCCGGTGGATCTCGTCGATGAACAGCACATCGCGCGGCTGCAGGTTGGTCAGGATCGCCGCCAGGTCGCCGGCGCGAGCGATAACCGGGCCGGAGGTGGCGCGAAAGCCGACGCCCATCTCGCGGGCAACGATCTGCGCCAGGGTCGTCTTGCCCAATCCTGGCGGCCCATGGAAGAGCACATGGTCCAGCGCGTCGCCGCGGCTGCGCGCGGCGTCCACGAAGACCCGCAAATTCTCGCGCAGGCGCTTTTGCCCGACGAATTCATCGAGGGTGGCGGGCCGCAGCGACTGCTCCGCCACGTCCGGCGATTCGAACTCCGGGGCAATAACCCGTGCCTCGCTCATGCCGAGAGCTCCTTCAGGCCGGCCTTGATCACCGCCTCAAGCGGCGCGCCGGTGCCCAGGCTCCGGGCCGCATGGGCGACCGCGCCGAAGGCCTCCGACTGCCGGTACCCCAAATTGACCAGGGCCGATACCGCGTCCTCGGGTACCGCGTCGAGGCCGCCACGCCCGGCCTCGCCGGCGACCGGCGCGAAGGCAATCTTGCCGGCCTTCTCCTTCAACTCGGTGATGACCCGCGTGGCCANNTTNGNNCCGACCCCGTTGGCGCGCAGCAAAGCGGTCTTGTCTTGCGCCGCGATGGCCTGCGCCAATTCTGCCGATGGCAGGACCGACAGAATGGCCAGCGCCATGCGCGCACCCACGCCTTGCACCGTACATAGCAGGCGGAACCAAGTCCGCTCGGCCGCGTCGGCAAAACCATAGAGATGAATGTGGTCCTCGCGCACATGGGTTTCGATCAGCAGGCGCACCGTCTCGCCCGGAGACGGTAGGCCGGTCAGGGTCCGCCGCGAGCAGAAGACCACATAGCCGACCCCGCTTACATCGACGATGGCCCACTCGTCACCAACGGAATCGACCGCGCCGGTCAGCTTGCCGATCATGGCGCGCCTCCCGCCGCCGCCCGGCGCGCGGCCGCATCACCGGCGGCCCACAGACGCCCGCTGGCCGCGGTGTGGGCATGGCAGATGGCCACCGCCAAAGCATCGGCCGCATCGGCCGAGGATACGGCGCACCCAGGCAACAGGCGCGCGACCATCATGGCCACCTGTTCCTTGGCGGCGTGGCCGGTGCCAACCACCGCCTGCTTGACCACCATCGGCAGATACTCCGCAACTGGCAGCGCGGCAAGCGCCGGGGTCAGAAGCGCGANACCCCGCGCCATGCCCAGCTTCAGGGTCGAGGACGGATTNCGGTTNGCGAGCGTCACCTCGACCGCCGCTTCGTCCGGACGGAAATCCGCCAGCACCCGGTCGATGCCATGGTGCAACTGCATCAGGCGCGACGCTAGATCACAATCCGAATCCGACGTCACCACACCATTGCCCACATGGCGCAAGCGGTTCCCGTCAGCCTCTATGATCCCCCAGCCGGTTCGACGCAGGCCAGGATCCAATCCGATTACGCGCATGTTCCCCCATGCTTCCCGCAAATTAGCGCCACGGCCCGGATAGACCTAGGCGGTCAATCGAGTCATTGTCTCTTCCGCAATCTCAAAGTTCGCCGAGACCTGCTGAACATCGTCGTTGTCGTCGAGGGCATCGAGCAGCTTGAGTAAAGTTTCGGCCTGCTCCTCGTTAATCTCGATGGTCGTCTGTGGCTGCCAGGCCAGGCGTGCCTCTTGCGGGTCGCCAAAGCGCTCCGCCAGGGCATCGCGCACCGTGCTGAAATCGTCGGGTGCGCAGGTCACCTCGTGTCCATCGCCGGCGCTCTCGACGTTGCTGGCGCCAGCCTCGACGGCCGCTTCGAAAACCGCCTCGGCATTGCCGACGCCCTGGTCGAGGCGAATCAGACCGACGTGGTCAAACATGAAGGAGACACTGTTGGTTTCGCCCAGGGTGCCGCCGTATTTGCTGAATGCCGAGCGCACCTCAGAAGCGGTGCGCTTGCGGTTATCCGTCAGCGCCTCGGCGATCACCGCCACGCCGCCAGGGCCATAGCCCTCGTAGCGGATTTCCTCGTACTGGGTGGCATCGTCGCCGCCGACGGCTCGCTTGATGGCGCGGTCAATGTTGTCCTTCGGCATGTTGGCGGTCCGGGCCGCGGCCAGGGCCGCCCGCAGGCGCGGATTGCTCGCCGGATCGGGCAGGCCCGAGCGGGCCGCCACGGTAATCTCCCGAATCAGCTTGCCGAACACCTTGGCGCGCTTTTTGTCCTGCGCGCCCTTGCGGTACATGATGTTCTTGAATTGCGAATGGCCCGCCATGACCAGTCGGCCCCAATAGTTGTTAGAGCATGATCTTCCCAAATGGAACCGCCTGCGTTGCGCCCTGGGGCGGCGATCCGCCAGGCGCGCCGCGCAGGCCGATGCGGGACATCGGCCAAGCGGCGCAACGCAGCGGGTGCCCGCCAGGGCGCAACCCGAAGGGCCGAGGCCCTTTGCGGCGCGGCTGCGTCGCGGGGCTTGCCCGTAGTCCCGCTACGCGCTGCACCCCGCTCCTGACCGCGCCACAAAGGGCCCCGGCGCAGACGATTCCATTTGGGAAGATCATGCTCTAACCTAGATGATGCTAGTGAGTTGTGACTTGTCTACCACATTTTGTGGTATGGCACGCACAGTTTGTCGGCGCGCCGATCGCCGCGCATGCCACTGATAGTCGCCCAATATGGCGATATTGCGGCGCCTTCTAGCAGGATTTCGTGGCGGCCTAAAGCCCCTCTCCGACCTCCCGGTCCGGTCCGGCCCGGCAGTTTACGCTCTTTTAAGGCGCGCAACCGCAAGATGCACCCGGCCGTGAACCGCAAAGCCGGATGACGGTGTGCTGATGTCGCCTGAGAGGCCATAACATGTCCCTGCCCAGTAATGTTCCGGAGCTTGTGGTTCCGCAAACGGATGCCGCCGACGAGGCGGAAATCAGCCGTTGTCTCGAGGGCGCCGCCGAGTTGGTGCAAGGCTTTGCCGAACGTGGCGCGGTAAGCGCCCTGGACGTGATACTCGCCGCTGGTGGTGAGTCCGCGCCGGGGGCGGCCGACCGGGCCCGCCAATCCGCCGCAGCGGTGCTGCAGCAAACGGCGACCCTGCAGGACGAAGTGAGCCACTTTCTCTCGCTGACCAATAAGTAGGCTGGGACCAATAAATAAGACAACCCGCCGGTCAACCAGGCATCGCCGGGCTCAGGCGTCCGCCGATACGTACGGGCGCGACTTGGCGGGCCAATCCGCTGGCATCGTCGGTTTCCACGAAAATCGCGCACAGTGTCCCCTCGCCCGTCGCCGCGGCCAGGCGCTCGGTCGGCAACTTGCGCGTGAAGCGGGCGATCGGCACCGTCTTATCCATGCCGATCACGGAATCATAGTCGCCGCACATGCCGGCATCGCTTTGATAGGCCGTGCCACCCGGCAGGATCATGGTATCCGCAGTCGGGACGTGGGTGTGAGTACCGACACACAGCGAAACCCGGCCATCGACCACGTGCCCCATGGCCATCTTTTCGCTGGTCGCTTCGGCATGCACGTCCAGGACAATGGCTTGGACCGAGGCACCCAGCCGGTGATTGGCCAGCTCCCCCTCGACACAGGCGAACGGATCGTCCAGCGGGTCCATGAACAGCCGGCCCATGACGTTGAGCACCAGAATGCGCCGCCCCTGCCCGGCGTCGTACATGGCGGCGCCGCGGCCTGGTGTACCGGCGGGAAAGTTCTGCGGCCGCAGCATACGCGGCTCGCTCTCGGCCAGGGCAAAGGCCTCGCGCTGGTCCCAGGTATGATTACCGCCGGTGATCACGTCGACGCCGGCGGCCAAGATCTCCTTGCTGATCTTGGCGGTAATGCCGAAACCGCCGGCGGCGTTCTCGCCGTTGGCGATGACCACGTCCGCCGCAAGGGTCCGGCGCAGGTCCGGCAGGTGCGTGGTGATGGCGTCGCGGCCGGCGCGGCCGACAATGTCACCACAAAAGAGAATCTTCATCGCCGCCTCATCCTATTTCTATCGCCTCGGCCTCGGTGACGATCCGGTCGAGGCGCGCGTCCGTTGCATCGTGCGGCACCGTATCTACCTCCTGCGCGCAGAAAGCCAGGCCGACGGCCACCACCGGACCCGCCGCNCGCAGGGCGGCCAGGGTACGGTCGTAGAACCCGCCCCCGTACCCCAGCCGGTACCCGGCCCGGTCGAAGGCCAGCAGCGGCACCAGTAACACGTGCGGCACGACCACCTCCTGTCCGGCATCCGGCACCTGAGTGCCATAGCCGCCCGCCACCAATGCATCACCCGGGTGCCAGGCGCGGAAGACCAGTGGCCGCGCCTTGCCCGCCACCACCGGCAAACACAGCGGATGACCGCGGGCGCTCAGCGCTGTCAGGATCGGGCGTGGGTCCAGTTCGCTGCGCATGGGCCAGTAACCGGAAACCGCCGCTCCCGCCGGAACGCGCACATCGGCAAGAAACCGGTCGGTTACCGCCTCCGCCACACCGGCGGCCTCGGCAGCGGCCGCCCGGCGCTGCTCGACGGCCCGGCGTAGGCGCGCCTTGGTCTGATCAAG
>JGI24023J19991_10001715_pt1 | contig 16506 bp, 14 predicted proteins | sample Cruoilmetagenom1_FD_19991 | JGI IMG/M metagenome (IMG submission 19991) | reverse complement strand
CGGGACAGCAACAGTATCGGGGTGGAGCTCAATCTACCGCTCATCCAGGGCGGGCTGGTCAACTCGCTGACCGCAGAGGCCAAGCACCGTTACGATGCGGCGATGCAGGCATATGAGCGTGAACGACGCAACACCGTACGCACCACACGGTCCGCCTATCTCGGTGTCAGCAGCGGCGTGAAAAGGATCCGCGCCCTGAATCAGGCGGTCATTGCCAGCGAAAGCGCGCTGGAAGCAAAGCAAGAGGGCTTTCAGGCCGGGATCGAGACCAATATCGACGTGCTGAATGCCCAACGCGACCTGTTCCGCGCAAAACGCGACTACATCGATGCGCACTATGACTACATTATCAATATCCTGCTGCTGAAACAGGCCGCCGGCATTCTCGCCGAAAGTGATTTGCTTGAGATAAACAAGTGGCTTGAATGAGCGGCACTCGATTTTCAACACCGGAGGAGGCCGAGGCCGGCTTTTACAAGGCCTTTGAGGACGGCGACCTGGAGGCGATGATGGCCGTCTGGGCTACCGGCGACGATGTCGTCTGCATACACCCCTTACGCCCCAGACTGGTCGGATTAGACCTTATAAAAGAAAGCTGGTCTCAGATCTTCCGCCATTCCCCGAAGATGAAAATTGAAATCAACAATCGGCAGCACCTGCAGGTCGGCGATCTGGCCGTGCATGTGTTAAACGAGAACTTTTTGATTGGAGGTGAGGCCGGGGACCAGTCCCCAGTGCTCGCCACAAATGTATACCGGCTGACCGACCTGGGCTGGCGCATGATCCTGCACCATGCCTCCCCACTAACAAGAACAGCCCCTGACGCCGGACCACCGGTATTGCATTGATAACGGATATTCGGCGCCACGGAGACGAAGACGCTGACTGTCCGTAGTTAAATGATAAAATGACTTGGCCTCCGGTCAATGACGGTTGTCGCATTAACTTTCTTTTTTTGACCGATCGGCCTGATTCAATACGACACAGCGTAAACATTATGCCGGTAGCAACTCGTTGATCAGTACGAGTGTTTGTTCCAGTGCGCCCCGGTTGTCTTCGACCATGTTTTTTCCAGCCAGACCGGCCTCGTACCGAAGGTTGGGTTCACTGAGATAGCTAGTGACCGCGCTGGCCAACCGTGATTCATTTTGCACCTGGATTCCTGCGCCCCGCTCCAGTGCCAGGGCGCTGATTTCCTTGAAATTGAACATGTGCGGACCAAATATTACCGGCTTGCCGACCGCCGCAGCCTCCAGAAGATTATGCCCGCCTGTCGGGACCAAACTCCCGCCAATGAAGGCCACGTCCGAGGCGGCAAAAAACATAAGTAACTCGCCCATGGTGTCGCCCACAAGGATATCGACAGTCGCATCCAGCGGCCCCCTTGCCTTGCTGCGAAGCGCGACGTGAAAGCCTGCCTTTCGGCACAGCCTGGCAACCGGCGCGAAGCGCTCCGGATGCCTCGGTACGAGGACCAATAGGAGATTCGCAAACTGCGCCTTGATCTCCCGAAATGTGGTGAGCAACTTTTCGTCCTCGCCTTCATGCGTGCTTGCCGCCACCCAGACAGGCCTTTCGGTGCCCCACTCCCGGCGCAGCGCCTCGCCTGATTCGAGTACGCTGGCAGGGAGGCTCATGTCAAACTTCATACTGCCCGTGACCCGAATGGCCGACTCAGGGGCCCCCAGAGCGAGCAGACGCTCTGCGTCAGCCTGCGACTGTACCGCCATTTTGTTGACCTGTTGCAGCGTTGATTTAACAAGCCGGGCGATTTTCTTATATCCGCGCATGGATGACTCAGAGAGCCGGACATTGGCGATGATAATCGGTATATTGCGCCGGTGGCAGGTATGAAATATATTGGGCCACAACTCGGTTTCCATGACCACGGCAATTTCCGGCCGCACACGATCAAGAAAGCGGTTTACAACTGAAGGCAGGTCATAGGGCACATAACTGTGAGCAACCTTATCACCGAATAGCAATCGCACCTGCTCGGAGCCGGTTGGGGTCGTCGTGGTGATCATTATGCGATAATCCGGATGTCGCTCAGACAGATTGTTAACCAGCGGTGCCGCTGCCCGCACTTCGCCGACAGATACCGCGTGAATCCAAATTACTCGCGAGGCTTCAGGACTCGTAATGAAGCCAAACCGCTCGTGCCACCGGCGCCAATAACCTGGATTGCGTATTCCTCGCCAGGCGAGTCGTACCAATACAAGTGGAGTCAAAAAGTATAAGGTAAATGTGTAAATCCATTTGAGCGAGTTGCTACTCATGCGTACTGATCCAGTACCTAGTAAACATATTTGTATATAAAGACGTTGCAGAGGCCACGGACAACCGCGGTATGCGTGTGCAGATAGAGCGCATTACTTCGCAATCGACATAATAGTTACAGCTATCTACTGCATTTACTGAATCGACGATCGGCACAGTCCAAGAAGTCTCCATAGACAAGCAACCATACATCTCAGTAATTGCCCGGAAATTTGTCTTTCATAGACTACGCTTGTCAGTATTTTTTTTGCCGAGCGGGCACCGAACTCAAACACATGAGTCGCTGAATTCCCGACCTGCTGACAAAATGATGGAAAAGTAAAGTATAATAAGGTTATAATATTCATCAATCAAATGATGTCAGTGTTTTATCCCCAGCGGAAATGTTAATATTTCCATCATATCAGCGCTATTCCAGGTGTGCAAAAAACACGGTAAGGCATGAACACAGATTCTTATACTGAGAGCATATGTCCTGTATGTGGATGCCATGGCGAGTATTTTTATACGGGCAGAGACTTGATGTTTGATGGCCACAAACCATACGAATACCACCGGTGTCGCGGTTGTGGAGCAAGCTATCAGCATCCCATGCCCAAGCCGGATATGATTTCTAGTTTTTACCCGGATAGTTACAGGATTTATGACGTCGATGTCATTATAAAAAAACATCGCACCCTTGAAAAGGCTGTTCTAAGACAAAAATACGGTTATCGACACCTACAAGTACCACGGTTTTATCGTGTTATCGCTTCATTCATCGCCCCGTTCTTCTATAGGAATGCTATCCGTTACTCTCCGCCTGGCAAAGCGCTCGATGTCGGGTGTGGAAATGGACAGTTACTGCATAGACTGAAAGACATCGGCTGGGATTGCGAAGGTGTTGAATTCAACAAGGGTGCTGTAGAGACGTGCCGCTCCCACGGTCTTAAGGTTACCCACGGGGATCTGGAGTCCGCAAAGTTCGAGGACGCCAGTTTCGACCTTATTACCGCAAGCCATGTTATTGAGCATGTTCCTGACCTTCACTCCTTTATGAAGGAAATAGCCCGTCTTTTGAAACGCGGTGGCCAGGCCCTTATCAGGACGCCAAACAACGAGGCGCTGGGCAGGAAATGGTTTGGCAGCCACTGGTATGCAGATGACGTGCCACGTCATCTTTTTCACCTCTCAGTCGCCAACCTGGATATGATTGCTTCACGGAATAACTTATCGCGTGTCAAATTGAAGTTAAATACCACTCCCAAGAATATTTTAAATAGCGTTGACTACAAGACCGCAAACAAAGGGAGACCATCGAAGAAAAGGAGATTGAGACGCTTCGTCGCAAAGATTTACGTATTTATGGCTACGCTCCTAGGAAGGGGCGATGAAATCTACGTGATATATGAGAAAACGTAGCGGCAACAAATTCTGCCCGGGATACTGAATATCTACGCGCGAAGTGCGCTGATCATTTTGGCCAAGCCTTCATGCAGGCTAACCGCTGGATTCCAGCCGGGTATTTTCCCCTGCATAGGTGTGATCGGCGTGCTGCCGACTTTTTGCCCGGGAACTACCTTCGCTCCGCTTAACTCGGCAATAATTTGTGCAACTTCCCGTACTTTGACCCATTCAAAGCTTGTCACATCATAAATGCCGTCCAATTGCTGAGCCAGTGCCTGGTGGAAGGCGCGGCATACATCATCAATATGAATAAACTGCCGCCTTTCTTCACCAGTTGTCAACATATGTATTTCCCCGGAGGTAACGGCTTGATGCACAAAGTCAGCCACGACATGGCTCCGCTCCGAGGGTTCTTCCAGCGGACCATATACATTCCACAGGCGGACACGGACACCGTTTAATAAATGGGTCCACACCTCACCGAGGCGCTTGGTGACTCCGTAGACCGTATCATATTCCTCTGCCAGCTGGCTGGAAACGAATAAAAACGGGATTTTTCTCTCTTGAATCTGCGGCATAATATTAAGCAGCAGCTTCAGATTCCAATCCAATTGTTTGAATTGGATCTCATCACGATAAAGATATTTCGCGCCCCCCACATCCCAGGCTAGAAAATATATCCGATCAACATTATCCAAGTTCAACCGCGCCGCCCTGCCATCTTCCTCCACGGATCGCTTTATATCAAAGTGAATGGCCTGTTCGCCCTGATCTTGCAGATACTTGCAAAACGGCTTTCCCACAAAACCTTCGGATCCAAGTACAAGGTTCGTTATCAATGTCAAATCTCCCGCATTTCAGGTTGTTCTGGAAACCTAACTTACATACCCATTCTTTCGGCATGCACGAAGATGGCTTCGGCTTGTATCAACATTCCTTATGCCCACTTAACAGCCGCGTAATTGCATTGTAGTTCTTGTCTAAAGAGACCAGGTTACCGCTCTTCCGGAAAAGTCTGTGCCTGACCAATGATTTCAGGAAATTTGCCATGCCTTCACTTCAATTTTTTCCAGACATTGCTTCAATAAAACATTTACTGTTACTGTGATTATAAATGCGGGTTATAAACACAGGCTAGCAATTACGCCATAAAGATCCGTTACGACTCCGGGCTATCTATGTACAGCGTCATGCCGCGCACGCCGTATCAGTACCCAAGAAAACACTGAGCCGTTGTTTCGCTGTTAGCCTGATATTGTGGTTTCTCTCTACATGCGCTCGGCCTGCCCTGCCCATCGACGCCCGTCGCTGGTTGTCTTTAACAAGGGACTCCAGGGCCGCGATCCATTCCTCGTCGGAAGACACAGCGATACTGTTGTCGTCATTGAGAATCTCTTTTGTTGCTCCGATCGGATTTCCCACAACCGGCACACCACAAGCGAGATATTGAATCGCTTTGATCGGAGACTTTCCCTTGGAATATTCTTCATTGACCAGGGGAAGAAGCCCTATATCCAGGGATCGAACAAATTCGGGTTCTTTGCCAGGTTCAAAGGAATAATAATCAAACGGACATTTCAAGTTGGGCCTCTTTCCGGAAAAAACCGCCAATTTTAGAAATGGATATTTGCTTAACAATTCGGATAACACCGGCTCTAGCCGTTCGATGTTGGGTATGTTCACCGGGGCGCCTGCCCAACCGATGGTGACTGTCTCCCCCCGCTCTCTGGTCGCAGGCTTCCATGTCTCCAGATCAACCGCATTAGGTATAACTTTCACACACGATGAATATTTTCCCGCGTAAGCGGCGAGAAAGTGATTTGCAGTAGTCACTACGTCGGCACCCTGTATCCATATCCGCAGGCGGCGTTTGACCCGCAGTGAGGTCAACCAGAAATGGGGTTTACCTGGACGAGTATATATTGCGTCATCAAAATCAAAAACCAACCTGCGGCTATTCGCAATAATTTTTCTGGCAAGCGACGCTCGAATCAAGCACCTCTGATTGAAGACGACGTCATACATCTTTAGCTTAGGTATAAACGATCTATCAATCTCACTGCGCTTGACAAAATCGAGCTTAAGCCCATTGGCCTCAAGAAAATCAGTATACTGTGCAATGCGGTACTTGATGCTTCCCTTCTCCAGATCACCGCCTGAGATAACCAGAATTTTCATAGTCTCTGTTGCACCATACTCATGTAGTTCAAAATCGTACACTCGGGCTTGGTCACGAAATGATAATCGCCAAGAGGCATGGTTGACCTTCCGCATCCGATTGGCGTCTGAGGGGTTCCTGACTCTTTAATATATCCTGGCCCGGAACCGCCATGGCGCAGCCGATCTGGAGTTCCCAGGTGCGCCGCTGAAACAGGGCCAGGATGATGCCACAATAGAAAGACAGAGAACATAGCGTGTGATTCGGAATGGCGCTGAACACCTCGCGACGGACGCTAAAAACTTGGATTCTTTCAGAATGTGGGCTAAAATTTCCCGCTCCTGGGCCTAGCCACAGCAGTCCGCAACCCTTTATTCGGGTACGATCGCCAAAATCGGCCGGTTAATTATACCCAAATTATCCCTTTTTTCCGACATAGGACACGGTTTTTCGGCGTCCAGCCAAGAGAATTAATGACCGAACTGCGATTAGCTTTTGCCGTTGCCAAATATTTCAAATATGGCGGCATGCAGCGCAGCATGTTGCGTATCGCCCGGGAGTGCATTGCCCGCGGGCACCGGGTCGATATCTTTACCGGGCGCTGGGAAGGCGACAAACCACCGGAGCTGACGGTGAACGAATTCAAGCTGCGGGCGTTTACCAATCATGGCCGCAACGACGAGCTGGCCGTGCGCTTCCACCAGGCGGCGGACGGTGGTAGATACGACTGCCTCGTTGGTTTTACTAAAATCCCCGGCCTTGATATTTATTATGCCGGCGACCCCTGCCTCGCCGCCAAGCTGGCCGCGACAAAACCCGGATTTTTTCGGTATCTCCCTCGCTATCGCGCGTTCCTACGCCAGGAGGAAGACGTATTCCGATCCGGTAAAGATACCGAGATCCTGTTGATTGCCCACCAGGAGAAAGATAAGTTCACTCATTACTATTCGACAGAAAACGAGCGCTTTCACTTGCTCCCCCCGGGCATCGACCGCGACCGATTGCTGGGGCAAATACCGGATCAGCAACAACGCCAGGCATTACGCGATGAGCTTGGCATCGGCAAGGAGCAGCGACTTATCCTCAACGTCGGATCCGGGTTTCGCACAAAGGGGATTGACCGCGCGATTAGAGCATTGAGCGCCTTGCCTGGGGAATTAAAGCCAATGTCCCGGCTGGTAGTTGTAGGCAAAGGCAAACCGGCGCCCTATCGTCGCCTTGCCAGAAAATTGGGCGTCGGCGACCAGCTTATCTTTGCCGGCGCTCGCACTGACGTTGCAAGGTTTTATTATAGCGCTGATATACTGATTCACCCGGCATACACGGAGAACACCGGCACAACTTTAATAGAGGCGATGATTTGTGGATTACCCGTTCTGGCCACGGGAAATTGCGGTTTTGCCCATCATGTTGTCCAGGCCCAGGCGGGCCTGATATGCCCTATGCCCTTCCAACAAGAAACGCTAAATCGCCTGCTAGTTGAAATGCTCGACCCGGTGAGGACAGCCGGCTGGGGCACAAATGGCCAGAAATACTGCGCCACAACGGACCTCTATAGCTTGATCGAAACGGCCGCAGATAAGATCATTGCACGCGCCGAGCGGATTCATTGCAGGCGATGATTTACATACGTCCACAATACAGGCAACAGTTCGAGAAAGAGCGCAGTGTCGACGATTTCTTCGCGATTGAGGGAGAAATTTCCAAACAGTTACATAACAGGAAAACCCTGAAATTTGAACGTGGCGGCAAAAGCTTTTTCATAAAATGTCACGCTGGCATAGGATGGCTCGAAATAATTAAGAATCTGACAAACCTGCGTCTACCCGTCCTGGGCGCACGAACCGAGTGGTTGGCCATTCAACGCGTCGCCGAACTGGGCGTCTCGACGTTGACTGCCGTTGGATATGGCGTGGAAGGCATTGACCCGGCCCGCCAGCGTTCATTTCTTATTACGGAAGACCTCGGCCCAAACATAAGCCTTGAAAAATTGACGAAGGATTGGCGTTCCAGGCCACCCGATGTTCAATTGAAAAGGACGTTGATTCGCAAACTTGCGGATATGGCGCGGCGTCTTCATGAGAACGGGGTCAACCATCGGGATTTCTATATCTGCCATTTCCTGCTTCGCTTGCCCGATGGCGTTGAGGCCTTGAATCCAGAGAACCTGCAGGTCTATTTAATAGACCTGCACCGCGTTCAGCGCCGAAGCGTCACTCCGCAACGATGGATTGTCAAGGATATCGGTGGGCTGTTTTTCTCCAGCATGGACATCGGCCTGACCAATCGTGACTTGTTGCGTTTCATGAAGGCCTATCGCGGTAAACCATTGAGGACGACACTTGAGAGGGACAGGCGATTCTGGCGCAAGGTCCAGAACAGGGCCCTTAAACTGTATCGCTCGCACTGGAACAAAGAGCCGGGGCGCCAGACGACCTATTAAGCACAGGAAATGCAAGTAGATCGATCAAGAATTGATGCGATATATCTGACATTGAACTCGAGCAAATTAACAACGTACGGACCACAATGCGACGCCTTTGTGGCTGCTGTCAGACAGTTACTCAACAGACAGCCGCCTGCTGGCTGGGAATACATTCAGAGCTCTGAGAGTACGGTCGTAGCAAAGTGCCTTGATCCGGCATTCGCCTACTACAAGGAATACCTCGGAAGATCATTACTTGAGGGCATAAAGGGCCTTTTCCGGGGTTCACGCTGCGAACGGGCGCGCACACAGTCCCAACTCCTGATCGAGCATGGCTTTCGATCTCCATCCATACTCTGTTGGGGACATTACCGAAAGCAGGAATTCATGATCACGGAGGGTATCGCGGGTTTGGGATTCACCAAGTACATCTATACACATTGGCAACGCCCACTGCCCAAAGCGGAGTTACGGCTAAAGCGCAGCATCATTGACGCATTGGCACGGGAAATCGGCCGGCTACACAAAGCGGGCATCGTGCACGGTGACTTGAGGCTCGATAACATTCTCTTTGAGACAAGCGATGGAAAACCTGTTTTTTATCTGATCGATAACGAAAGAAACCGAAAATACAGGAGAATTCCACGCCGCCTTGTGAAAAAGAATCTTGTGCAAGTGAACATGGTTCTCCCAGAGGTGGTCACAAATACCGATCGACTTCGGTTTTTTCAAACCTATAATAAGGTCTATGGCAGATTCACGGCAAATGGGCAAAGAACGATGGGTAGGAGAGTATCGAAAAAGACTTGGCAGCGACTTAGAGGAAAATCATACCCCTGAACAGTTTTTCAACCGCAGGTCTCACACTCAATCACAGAGCGACAGCGCGGTTGAGGTTCGGTTATATAGACAATGGTGACGGGAAAGAGCCATCATCAGCTGTTGCATGGGCTTGTATTACCCCGTTAAACGTAACTTGACTGCCTTTGACGAAAACATCCCGGGCGTCCCGAAAAGCAGCAAATAGACGTGCCACAAGAAAGGGAAGTGCAATAACACCGCCTCTTATGCNTAATTTGCGATACACATTGGCAGCTGTTGTTTAACCAATGCCGAAGAAGTTTGTCTTTCGTGTTCAAAACATTCATCTCTACGCAGTTGCTGCGAGCGTTATCCTGTCCTTCTGGGCCATTTATGTCGATAACGTTATAAATGACGATGGTACACTATATATCCGCACCGCTGCGCTAATAAGCCAGAATAACTGGCACGGCGCCCTGTCTCTCTTCAAGTGGCCGCTTTATCCGGCCCTGATTTCATATACAAGCCAAACGACAGGACTAGGCCTCGAGCACGCTGCATTCCTGCTGAATATCGTGCTCACCGCCGTAATTGTAGTGTGCTTTATCGAGCTCGTCCGCGAACTCGGCGGTGATAATAAAATCATCTTTGCTGCGATGCTGACTATTTTGCTGTATCCAGGAATCAACGAATATCGCTCCGAGATCATACGTGATACCGGTTATGTTGCTTTTTATCTGCTGTCTTTCCTTTTCTTAGCCAAGTATGTCAAGCAGTCAAATTGGAAGTTAATACCGGGTTGGGCGGGCGCGCTGTTCATGGCCGCACTGTTTCGTATCGAAGGATTTGTCTTCCTTGGCGCCATGCCAATTATCCTACAGCTCAGAAGAATTCAAGATATTCGCGTGCGGGCGGGAATTGGTATCGCCATCGCCGGCTTTTTGGTAATCAGCATGATTCTAGGTATGGGTTACTGGCAATACCGGCAACCAGTCACCGACATCGATAAACTATCAATAGATACGGTCGCAGTCCTATTTAAAAGTGGCTGGCAGTTTCTAGGCAGCGTAACGTCGGAAAGGCTGGATGTGATAGAGACCCAATTACTGCCGAAGTATTCTGTTGATTATGCACCGATTGTACTGGTTACAATTATCGTAATAATTCTGGCGCACTCTGTAATTTCGAAACTCACACTCATTTTTTCAATTCTGAGCCTTCACGCTATCCATAAGAAGCTGTTTCTTTCATTTCCGAAAACAAGGGTTGTTTGGCTTTCCCTGGCTCTCTTGAATGTGGCGATACTTTCTTTTATAGGTACCGTGCGATTGTTTATCACCAGTCGCTGGCCACTGGCATTATCTCTAACCTTATTGCTGGCAGCGCCTTTCAGTCTTGCCTATCTTTACAGCAACTGGCGAAAACAACGTGGTGCGCCGCTTAAAAAGAACTGGATGTTTCCAGCGGTTTGTATTCTGTTGTTTCTAACTGCTATAAATGGGTTGACATCGTTCAGCAGCAAAACTCATATCAAGGAAGCGGGTATCTGGATCAGAGATAAAACCCCGTCTCAAACCACGCTGCTCAGCAACTCCCAGATATTGGTGCATTATTCAGGCAAACAGGCCTTTCTTAACAATTATTCATGGGCGCACATTATTGACGTCATGAAAAGTAACGACATCTCCAATTATAACTACGTCGCCGTGCGCATAAGGCGCAATGAGGGAGCGCGCGAAATCGAGGTGCGGGAACTGCTCGGTTTGGAATCCGCCAAAACATTCAAAAATACCAAAGGCGATAAGGTGCTTATTTTCAAATTATCCGCGGAACCCGGCAACTATTAGCGCGGCCGGGTCTCGGTCAACCTGGGCGTACTCTTGCGGTAACGTCTTACTTATAAACCGCGCCTCGGCGAAATTGCTTCAAGTTCAGATCGAAATATGTCCATCAGGTCCGGTTGATCTTCCCAGTTGCGTAGAAAACGCTGCACATCTTTAACAAACGCCTGCCTATGTTTCCGCCGTGACCGGTGTACACGCAACGCGTCAAGGTCGGTCAATATTGGCGAATCCTTATGAATAATAATATTCGTTGCCTTCATATCGCCATGACTGATACCCGCCTCTGCCAGTCTATGAAATATTTGCATGATCTCCCCAACGACTTTTTTCCTGCTAGCCTCGCTGACATTTGATGAAGCGAAAAAATGTCGGCACAACTCCCCCTCCACATATTCCGAAATAAAGTACGATTTCAATCGTATAGGGCCAAATCTGTGTTCAATCACGGCTACCGGCCGAGGAGTTGCGATCCCATGAGCCAACAGCAAATGTGCGCTTTGCCATGATATTAACGCCCGTGTTTTTCTTAAGGCGCGCCTTACTCCATGCCAGATACCTTTGACATTGTAGCGTTTGACGACCAACTGACGATTATCAAGATTCACGATGCCGACCGTAGAGCCGCTGTCCACTTTCAACAATCGCTCACAGGCGTCAGCCAGCCACTCGTCCGGGGCTTCGACCAGCGATACCAGGGCAGGCGACTCGTAATCCTGATTGTATATGATCACGCGCTTGAAAGTGCGGTGACAAGATGAGGTGCTGCTTTGTGACTTTACTGGTTTCACTGTTGGCTTTTATGTCTGCAGTGTTGTTCTGCCACGCGAAATCTATTGTGCCAGACCGGATTATTGCATCGGGGCGGCGGTTCTTGGACTAAAACAGGGGTGCCTTGCATCCACAATTTTTTCATAATCAGCCTGGGATTCTCTTGCGAATATACATGAAAAAACGCAAGCGATCGGTGACGATAAAGCCCCGGGAATTAGAGTCATGTGTACCTGGCTCGTGTTTTCGGATGGTTCGCGATCCGATATCCTCGAATCCCGTGATTCGCGCCGATCATATGACACAGCAGTCCCAAACAAAGAAAGCTACAGTCGCTTGCTACGAATTATCCGCCGGTCAGCAACGATTCTCCGGCTCACCAGATTGATCAAGGGTCTTGGACTATGCCATAAGCCTCGTCAGATGGTCCCACACTGTCGCCGGCGGCAGAGAGGCATAGCATGCAGGCTCGACTTCAGCCGGACCTTCATAGGCACACACCTCCTGGATACACGGCGAGCAGGGGAAGTCCGCGCGCAGGTTGGTCTGCACTACACCTCTGGCACCGGTGAGCACCGGGGTGCTGGCACCGTAGATCGTCACCGAGGGGATAGCCAGCGCCGCCGACAAGTGTGCCAGCCCGGTGTCCACGGCCACAACGCCACGCGCCCCGCTCAGCACCCGCGCCATGCCTTCCAGGTCCATACGCTCCAGCACCGTGGCCCGCCCACCGGCCGCGGCGATCCGCCGCGCACGCTCGCCTTCTTCCTGCGTTCCCCACGGCAGATGCACGGCCAGACCCTCGCGATTGGCCATGGCCACCAGCTCGATCCAGTAGGATTCCGGCCACAGCTTGCTGGTCCACGCCGTGCCGTGAAGGAAGACCAGGTAGGCCTCTTTGGCTGCCTGCTCTGCCGCAGGCCGGCGTAGGCCGTAATCCGGCTCATCATCGACCGTGGGATAACCCAGGCAGGCAGCGAACAACTGCCGTACGCGCGTGATCGCGTGCTGGCCTTTTTTTACAAAACAGGGTTGCTGGTAGAACCATGACACCCACGGCTCGCGCGCCGATTCCTTGCTGAGCCCGCAGCGTTTGCCGCGCGCCATGCGCGCGATCCACACGCTTTTGAGCAGCCCCTGGGCATCGATGACCAGATCATAACGACGCGCGCGCAACGCCTGGCGAAACCGCGCCCACTCACCGCTCACCACGGTGCGCCACAGTTGCCGGCGCCAGCGCCGCTGCGCCACCGGAATCACCCGGTCCACGGCCGGGTGCCAGGACGGGATCTGGGCGAAGCCCTCCTCCACCACCCAATCGAAACGGATGCCCGGCACCTGCCGCGCGGCCTCGGTCACGGCCGGCAGGGTGTGGATCACATCACCCATGGACGAGGTCTTGATCAGCAGCACACGCATCAATGTTGCGCTGCCATGGCCGCCAGCACCTGCTCAGGTTGGATATCCCGCAGGCATTTTAAATGCCCGAACGGACACTCACGCTTGTTGCAGGGACAACACGACATATTGAGCGACACGATCTTCGCCTTTGGGTGCAGCGGCGGCGTGAAGCCGGTGGCGGTCGACCCGTAAACGGCGACCAGCGGGCGGTCGACGGCCGCCGCCACGTGCATCAACCCGGAATCGTTCGTCACCACCTGCGTCATCAGGGCCATGAGATCAATGACCTCGGCCAAACGGGTACGGCCGCCGAGATCGAGGCAGCGATCACCGGTCAGCGCGTTGATCTGGCGCGTGATGGGCGCGTCTTTCTCCGAACCGAAAAGCCACACCTGCCAGCCCGCATCGAGCCTGCTGTTCGCCACTTCGGTGAAATACTCGGCCGGCCAGCGTTTGGTCGGGCCGTACTCCGCCCCCGGACACATGCCCAACACCGGCCCCTCGGGGCGCTGCAGACCGAGATTGGCGAGCGCCGCGTCCGCTGACTTGGCCTCGAGGCGGGGCAGCGGCGTTTCCGCCGGCAGGGGCTCACCCGGCTCCAACCCCAGCACATGGAAGCGGTCGACGTTGCGCGGCAGCGCCTCTCGATCCATTTCGCGTATGTCATTCAACAGGCCCCAGCGCCATTCGCCGAGAAAACCCGTACGCCGGCGGGCACGGGCCAAAAAAGGGACGATGGCGGATTTATAAGAACGCGGCAACACGATGGCCCAGTCATAGCGCCGCTCACGCAGGCGCCAACCGAGCCCGATGCGCAGGCCCAGCCGCAGCTGCCCGTGACCCACTTGCAGCAGGATCGCCTCATGGACCTCGGGCATACGAGCGAGCAACGGTTCGGTCCAGGCCGGTGCGACCACATCGATGTCAGCATCCGGGTGCCGCAGCTTGAGCAGCTTGAACAGGCTTTGGGCCATCATCATATCGCCGACCCAGGCCGGGCCGACGACGAGGATTTTTTCTGACATCGAGTGCCGCGTTAATCCTGGTCTTTCAAAACATACAACGCGCCACAGTAAGGACAGCGTTCCTCGCCGCTGTCCTCAATCGGAAGATAGACCTTGGGATGGGAATTCCACAGGCTCATCCCCGGCATGGGACAGTGTAAAGGCAGGTCCTTGCGCGTCACCTCATAGCGGTTCTGCGCATTGGCAGGCATCTCGCCGGTATTGGCTCTTCGGGTACTGGCCATCATTCTCTCTCCGACATTATTTAATTACTTAGAAGAACCTCTGAATAAATCGGTCCCTGGACCGCAGCAAGCTCTGACGTAATCAGACCGTCCTTAACCATAAACCGGCGTCAACCATTCGGCATTACGGTCTCGTCGCCCGTGCACCTGGTCAAAATACATCGACTGCAACTTCTCCGTCACCGGCCCGCGCGTGCCGGTACCGATGCTCCGTCCGTCGAGCTCACGAATCGGCGTCACCTCCGCGGCGGACCCGGTAAAGAAGGCCTCATCGGCCACGTAGACCTCATCGCGCGTAATCCGCTTCTCGCGGATCTCGATACCGGCCTCGGCGGCGAGCTTGAAAATGGTGTCCCGCGTGATGCCCTCCAACGCCGAGGTCAGCTCCGGAGTGTAAAGCGTGCCCTCGCGGACGATGAAAACGTTTTCCCCGCTGCCCTCGGCGACAAAGCCATCCACGTCGAGCAGCAGGGCCTCGTCATAACCGTCGCGTATGGCTTCCTGCAGCGCGAGCATGGAGTTAATGTACTGACCGTTGGCCTTGGCCTTGCACATGGCGATGTTGACATGGTGCCGGGTATACGACGAGGTCCTGATGCGGATCCCTTTCTGCATGTTCTCCGCGCCGAGGTAGGCGCCCCACTCCCAGGCGGCAACCATGGCGTGCACCTTGAGATTATCCGCCCGCAGGCCCATGCCCTCGGAGCCGTAGAAGCACATGGGCCTGACATAAGCGGTCTCCAGCTTGTTCTCGCGCACCACATCCACCTGCGCCCGGTTGAAGGTGTCTTTATCGTAGGGCAGGGGCATGGCCAGGATCTGGGCCGAGCGGAACAGGCGATCGGTATGCGCGTGGAGGCGGAAGATCGCCGTGCCGGCCGACTCGGTCTTGTAGGCCCGCAGCCCCTCGAAGACCCCCATGCCGTAATGCAGCGTATGGGTGAGCACATGCACCTTGGCCTCACGCCAGGGAACCATCTCTCCGTCCAACCAGATGACGCCGTCGCGGTCAGCCATCGACATGCCAGGTTCTCCTTCTCGCTTTCATCAAAACAACAATCTACGACAACACTAGGCCTTCAAGCGCATGTCACCCGCTCTCTCAGGCCTGCTTAAACCTCATACAGGATCTTCCATCAGGGTTTGCCAGATGCGCAACACGCCTTCACGCTGAGCGGCGAATTCTTCTCCGGGCACGACCGCAAACTGCTCCTGCAGCGCGAGCCCGTGCACCCGGGCGCGGAACAGGCGGTAGGTCTCGCTGAGCAAGTCCACATCCTCCTGGGGCAGCAGGCTGTTTTCGGCGAACCCCGCCAGCAGGCGGATGTTATCGGGATAGGTCAGCAACCCCGGATGGTCGCGGGCCCACGCCAGAACGCCATATTGCACCATAAATTCGATATCGGCGATACCACCCGGGTCCTGCTTGATATCGAAATGGCCGGGCTTGCCCTTGCTCAGGGCCTCGCGCATGCGCTCGCGCATCTCACGGACCTCCTTGCGCAAGGCCGCGGGCTCGCGGCGGCGGCCTAACACCTCGCGGCGGATGGCCTCGAAACGCCGCGCCACCAGCGGGTCCCCGGCGACGACGCGCGTGCGCACCAGGGCCTGATGCTCCCAGGTCCAGGCCGAGCGCTGCTGGTACTCTTCAAAGGCCTGCAGATTGCTGACCATCATGCCGGAGGCCCCGTTGGGACGCAGGCGCGTGTCGACCTCGTACAACACCCCGGCGGGGGTACGGGTGGTCAGAATATGAATCAGCCGCTGACCGAGCCGCGCGAAGAACACCGGCACCGGCACCGGCCGCTCGCCGGTGGTCTCCAGCGTCTCGCGCTCGGCGCCGTGCAGAAACACGAGATCCAGATCGGAACCATAGCCGAGCTCGATGCCGCCGAGCTTGCCGTAGGCCACCACCGCGAACCCTTTGTCGCAGACCTCACCCTCGCTGGTGCACAGCGGTCTGCCATGGCGGGCCACCAGGTAGCGCCACGCGCTTTCCAGCGCCTCCTCCAGCACCGCCTCGGCAATCCACGTCAGGTGATCGCTCACGACCATGAGCCGCATGGCCCCGGAGACATCGGCGGCCGCGACCCGCAGCACGGCGGCCTGCTTGAAATGGCGCAGCGCATCCATGACCTGCTCCAGGTCCTCCCCGGGGACGGATTCCAGTCGCGCCCGCAGCTCGGCGCCCAAG
>JGI24023J19991_10001714_pt1 | contig 16514 bp, 17 predicted proteins | sample Cruoilmetagenom1_FD_19991 | JGI IMG/M metagenome (IMG submission 19991) | reverse complement strand
CCCTCGAATACGAGCCCCGTATAGAGCTGGATCAGCGAGGCGCCCGCCTCGATCTTGGCGATTGCCCGGGCGCCGCTGTCGATGCCGCCGACGCCGATCAGCTGCATGCGCCCTTCGGTAAGCGCGAAGACCTTCGCCAGCATCGCCGTCGAGCGCTCGAACAGCGGCGCGCCCGAGAGCCCGCCCGAGCGCGCGCCAAAGGCGCGGTCGGCGAGCCCGTCGCGCGCCAGCGTCGTGTTCGCGACCATGACGGCATCGACGCCGCGCCGCTCCAGGCAAAGCACCGTGTCTGGCAGGTCGGCGGCCGCGATATCGGGCGAAAGCTTGACCACCAGCGGCGGTTTTCGTCCCTCCTCGGCCGCCTCGGCCCGCGCCGCCATGACGCGCTCCAACAGCTTATCCAGCTCTTGCGGCCCTTGCAGGTCGCGCAGACCCGGCGTGTTGGGCGACGAGATGTTGATGGTGAGATAATCGGCGACGCCGGCAAAAGCCTCCACGCCCGCCACATAGTCGGCGATCCGGTCCGATGAGGCCTTGTTGGCCCCGATATTGACGCCGATGACGCCGTTGCGCGCTTGGGCGCGGCGCGCCAGCCGGTTCAGCGCCGCCCTATGACCCTGATTGGGAAACCCCAGCGCGTTGATCACTGCGCGGTCGTCCATGGAGCGGAAGACGCGCGGGCGCGCATTGCCCGGCTGGGGCAAGGGGGTCAGCGTGCCGACCTCGGCAAAGCCGCAGCCCATATCGAGAAAAGCGCGCGGCACGCGGGCGTCCTTGTCGAAGCCCGCCGCCAGCCCCAGCGGATTGGCGAAGGAGATTCCCATCACCGATTGGGCCAGCCGCGGATCGTCGGGGGCCTCGGGCCGCGGATAGATGCCCGCTTCGAGCGCGCGCAGCGTGAGCTGATGGGCGCGTTCGGGCTCAAGCGCGTGCAAAAAAGGCAGCGCCAATTGGGAGAGCGCGCCTAGCATTGTCGGATGTTGCGAAAATTGTAGTGCTGCATGCGCAGACAATCGCGCCGAGTTGCGCTCCGCGCAAGTTTTGTTGCTTTTAAGCAATTAAATCCGGAGGCAAAGGTAGCATTTCTGCCGAAATTCCGGGCTCACTCGCCAATTTCACGCAACATTTTATTGCATTCGTGAAACTTTTTTATTGCATAAAAGCAATTCTAATTGCCGACGGATTCGGGGAATTGGTGGCGGCCGTCATCGCCGAGCGGCAGCGGTTGGGCCTCGATAACGGCGCCAAGATCGAGCGGCCCGTAAAGATGGGGGAAGAGCGCGCCGCCCCGCGAGGGCTCCCATTTAAGCGCCTCGCCCAAGGCGCCCGCCTCGACGCTGACCAGCATCAGGTCGTCTTGCCCGGCGAAATGCTTTTCCGCCGTCGCCGCCACTTGGTCGGGCGCGGAAAAATGGATGAAGCCGTCGTTTTGATCGTCGACCGAGCCCGCATAAAACCCGCTCGCCTGCGCAATCGCCCACTCGACGCTCGTCATGATCTTGTAGATGGGGGTGTGGGGCATGGGGGATCAAATATTGTTAAATCGAAATTCCGAGGCGATCAGTACTCTACCCCAACTTCTCCTCAATCATCGCCCGCGTTTCCTCGACCCCGTAGAGTTCGACGAAATTTCCAAAGCGCGGGCCCTGGGATTGGCCGAGCAGCACCTCGTAAAGCGCCTTGAACCAATCGCGCAGCGGCTCGAAGCCGTGGGCCTTGCCGATCTCGTAGACGATTGATTGGATATCCTCGCCGCTCGCGCCTTTGGGCAGGCCGCCGAGCTTGGCTGATAAGTCCTCGAGCGCCTTACGCTCCTCGGGCGTCGGCGGCCGGAAGGTCTTGGCGGGCCGCACGAAGTCGTGGAAATAGCGGATGGCGTAATGCACCAGTTCATCGAGCAGCGGATGGGACTGCGGCGTGGCGTCTGCCGCATAACGCTTGATGAAGCCCCACAGCGTCGCCGCCTCTTCCGAGTTCGAGGCCGAGACCAGATTGAGCAGCAGGTTGAACGATATCGGCAGCTCGGCCTGGGGCGGATCGCCCATATGGATATGCCAGACCGGGTTCTTGAGGCGCGCCTCCGTGTCCTGCCCGGAGTAGCCCGCCAGATGTTTCAGATACTCGTCCACCGTCTTGGGGATGACGTCGAAATAGAGCCGCTTGGCCTTGCGGGGGGCCTGATACATAAAACATGAAAGACTCTCCGGCGAGGCATAGGTGAGCCATTCCTCGATCGTCAGGCCGTTGCCGCGGCTTTTCGAAATCTTCTCGCCGTTCTCATCGAGAAACAGCTCGTAGGAAAAACCCTCCGGCGGGCTGCCGCCCAAAATACGCGCGATCTGGCCCGACAGGCGCACCGAGTCGATCAGGTCCTTGCCCGCCATCTCGTAGTCGACGCCGAGCGCCACCCATCGCATCGCCCAGTCGGCCTTCCATTGCAGCTTGCACCGGCCCCCGGTGACCGGAACGGCGACGCGCTCGCCCGTCTCGGGGTCGTCGTAAGCGATCGTGCCCGATGCCTCGTCGGCCTCCTGGATCGCCACCTGCAAGACGCGGCCGGTGCGCGGGCAGAGCGGCAAAAACGGCGAATAGGTCTTGCGCCGCTCTGGGCCGAGGGTGGGCAGAATGACCTCGATCACCTTGTCGTAGTGCTTAAGCACGGCGCGCAAGGTCTCATCGAAGCGGCCTGAAGCGTAGCACTCGGTGGCCGAGAAAAACGCGTAGTCGAAACCGAACTGGTCCAAAAAGCCCTGAAGCCTGGCGTTGTTGTGGGCGGCGAAGCTCTCGTGAGTGCCGAAGGGATCGGGAACGGCGGACAAGGGCTTGTCCAGATGTTCGTTCAGCATCGCCTGATTGGGCACGTTGTCGGGCACCTTGCGCAGCCCGTCCATGTCGTCGGAAAAACACACCAGCCGGGTCGGCAGATCGCTCAACTCGGCGAAGGCGTGGCGCACCATCGCGGTGCGGGCGACCTCGCCGAAGGTGCCGATATGGGGCAGGCCGCTCGGTCCGTAGCCGGTCTCAAACAACACGCTCTCGGGCGGATGCGCCAAGCCTTCCAGCCGCTTCAAAAGCTTGCGCGCCTCGTCGAACGGCCAGGCGGAACTCTCGAGCGCGGCGTCTTTGAGCGCGTGTGTTGGCGGCGCGGCGGCTGACATGAAGGATGGGGTCCAGTGCGTGGAAAGGGACGTTGCGTTTCTCGCCCAAACCTATGGGGGGCGCAATCGCGCGTCAACGCAGCCTGAGAGGGGCTTGACGGCGCGGCGCAAGGCCTTACCAATACCGCCCGAACAATTGCACTGAGGGAGGCCATTATGGCGAAGTCGATCAGCCACCACGACGCGCTCATCTATGCGATGGTCACCATGTCGGCCGTCGACCGCACCATGACCGATGCGGAGCTCGCGCGCATCGGCAACATCGTCAACAATTTGCCCGTTTTCAGGGACTTCGACGCCGAACAACTGGTTCAGACGGCCGAGGACTGCGGCGAAATCCTCTCCGCCGAGGGCGGGCTCGACAGGGTTCTCGACCTGATCGCCAGCACGGTGCCCAAGAAATTGCACGAGACGGCTTACGCGCTTGCGGTGGAGGTGGCGGCGGCAGACCTGGCGGTGGGCCAGGAAGAGCTGCGCCTGTTGGAGATGATACAAGACAAGCTCCACATCGACGCGCTCACCAAGGCGGCCATCGAGCGCGGCGCCCGCGCCAGGCACAGCGTTGTGTGACCGCAGGCCACGACAGGGACGAATAGAGAGCAGCGAGAACAAGATTGCCCTTGAACCTCGCGCCCGCCCTTACCATCCTTTGTTAGATGCGTGGGGCACGCGGGCTTTGGCAGATGCGTGGGACACGCGGGCTTGGCCCGCATCCAGATGCAACCGCCGTTGACATGGAGTTTTCGATGAACGTCAAAGCATTCGCCGCTCCGGCCCTTTTCACCGCTCTTCTTGTTGTCCCCTTTGCCGGGCCCGCCCAGGCCGCGCCCAAATGCAAGGGTCAATTCCAATACAACAGCGCCGCCGGGGGCATGATCTCCACACCCTATTGCCAGGACAACTATTTGGCGGGCATAGCGCGCGCCGCCGGCATGCGCGTTTCCAACAGTCAGGTGCGCACCAATCCCAACACCAAGCGCGAGGCTTGCCGCCTGGTGGGCTACGACCCCCGCGTCCAGAACATCTGCGCCGGCACGGTATATGACGGCCGCGGCCACGGTTATTAGGGCTGTTGGGTGAGCCTGCCGGCGTCCGGCTCAGGCGCCGGGCAGCTCGGCAAACCAACGGAAATAGACGAACGACGTGCCGTTGTAGACCGCGTGGCAGACGACCGGCAGCCACAGGCTTCCCGTGCGCAACAGCACGGACGTCAACATCAGACCAATCAGGAACACGACGGCCAGCACCTGCGGCGGGTAGCCCACATGCATGGCGGCCCACAGCCCGCTCGAAATCATGGCCGCGCCCGTCACGCCAATGCGCGATTTGGCAAGCGCTGGAAACAAGAAGCCGCGGAACCACAGCTCTTCGAAAAGCGGCGCGCCGACCACCAGCATGGCGAGCAGCAGCCACCAATATTGCGACCGCACCAGCGTCGCCATGAAGGGCGCAACCTCGTTGGGATCGTATGGGAAGATGACAAAGACGGCGCCGGCGAGCACATAGGTCGCGACGATGAAACCCGCCACCGTGAGAACGTTTGTTCGGGCATCTGTTTTGGGCGCTCCCAGCAGCAGCACCCGTTCGGGCCGCGCGCCGCCGCGCCCGGCGATCAGCCACAGGCCGGCGATCAAGGTGAATTGCGTGATCAGGCCGGAGATGATTGCAGGCAGATAATGCTCAATCTCGCTCAAGGCATCGAACGCCTGGTTCGAATTGAGCACGCCCGGATTGCGGTAACTGAGAACCGCGGCGAAAAACGCAACATCAAGCGTCAGCATCAGCACCATCATCGCCAGAACCACGCCGAAGGCCGCAGCCGGTTTCCACGGCGTGACGAAGTCCATCGGCGCGAAGCTCCACAATCGCTTCCACTGCGATCCCGCAACACTCATAGATTAACTCCTCGCCGCCGCGCGCGCCTGAATGGAACGCGCGCGACCCTAGCAGGGTTGAACAAAGATTGCGTCAATGGCCTCGCCCATTGGCGGCCTCGCGGCCCCAAAATGACATGGCCGCCGGGCGTGCGGGGTGGTAGGGGGGGTGTCCCTTTTTCACGCCTGCGTTTGGAGCTTCCCGCCATGGCCATCGACCTCAAACAAATTATCGAACACGACATGTCCGACGACTGTCCCGTTTGCCGAACCCAGGATCTCGTCGACATGGTGTTGCTTCCAGCCGCGGCCGCCTGGGAACTGAACAACGCTCTGCCGCGCTTCTCGCTCGCCCTCCACGGCGCGGCCGGGATGCTGGCGGCGCTTTTGCAAGACGGCGTTCCACGCCATGAGGTGGAGGCGGCGCTTGCTCACCTGCTTGACGATATCGAGCAGCAGATCGCCGAAGACAACGTCATGGGCGGCCCGACGCAGGGAACCGCATAGCGGCCGAAGTTTCAGGATTTCCGGGCCGTGCCCCAATAATTGTAGGTGAGCGGTTTTGGTCCTGGAATGTATCCCTGGGCCAGGCGCTCGACCCTCCAGCCCGCCTCGTTCAGCAAACTGGGAATTGGCCGGCCGGGGCGGCATCCGCCGGCGATTTTTTTCCAATAGGGATCGATACGCTCCTGCCATTTGCGGATATGCGCATCCGGCGCTTGGCCATGCTCCAAAAACACCAGCTTGCCGCCCGGCTTCAGCACGCGGCGCATTTCTTTCAGCGCAGCGACGGGATCGGGAATTGTGCACAGCGTGTAGGTCGCCAGCACCGTGTCGGCCAAATTGCCCTCCAATGGAATATCCTCGCCCGAGAGCCCGATGCGTTCGATCGGTATCTGAAAACCCGAACGCTGCTTCTGCGAGCGGGCCCACATCTGATCGTCCGGGTCGATGCCGATGATCTTCTTCACCTTGGAGGCGTCGTAAAACGGCAGATTGAGGCCCGACCCGATCCCGACTTCGAGAACGACGCCTTCGGCTTGGGGCACCGTCAGCCGGCGCTGGTAGGTGATGGGTTTGAGCGAACAGGCAAAATCGATGAGCCTCGGCATGATGTGGCGGTCGTAAAAGCCCATTTCCCGGCCCTCGCTGGTTACCTCTGGTATCTCGATAGCCAATGGCCCGCCCCGCAGGACTCGAACCTGCAACCTTCGGATTCGAAGTCCGATGCTCTATCCAATTGAGCTAGGGACGGCTTGATACGGATCAAATCATTTGACGTCGCCGACGGCATAATATTGAGCCGGAATGTTAGGAGAAGGCAATAACGCAATCGGGAGGATTGTATTATGGCTCAGGTGAATAAGAACCAAGTCAGCGATGAGGTATTTTTCTTCAGGCTGATCATCGCCATTTCTGTCGCGTTGGGCATCATAGCCTTGGCAAGCGTCTGGTTCATGACCATGTGAGACCGGATCCGAGTTAAACGCGTCTATCTCGATTGGCCGGCACTACGTCAAAAGCGGCCCAGGCAGCAAAAGGGCCGCCATAAATGACGGCCCGAGACGTTCGATCCCGGCGCGGCGTCTGCGCGCCGAACCGGCGAACGCTCAAATTAGGAATATGAACGCGAAGAAGGCGAACGCTATGAACACCAGCGCGCCCACTATCCCGACGGCGAGCTTGAAGTAAAATTCGCCATCGCTGAGTGCTTCTTGCTTGGATTGCTGTGCAGCCATAATCGAATCCTCCCGATTGCGTTATTGCCCAATCGCCTAACATGCTGGATCAGCATTATCCCATTGGCAACATCAAATGACATGATCGGTGTCAAATGACGCGGTTCGCTCGCAAGTCTCTGTTTTCGAGCCAGAATCCTAAAAAAAACGAGACATTTTTGGCCGATGGCGGCGCTTTTGGCCAGCTCCAGCGCAATCCTCCGGCTGCCCCTGTCTTATTTTCGGCACAAGCTGATCCCATTTAGAGGTCCACTGCCATTCCGGCGCGGCAGACCGCGCGTCCAGAGATGAGACGCACTGACATGAAACACGCCTCGACCATGGCGTCGGGTTCGGCGACCTTGGCGCTCACCGCGCTGCTCGTGGCCTCCGCCCCCGTCACCGCCCTGAACACGCCCCTGCAGATCGGCACCACCTTCTCCGTCAAGAAGGACGTCGTCGGCAAACTTGAATCGCGCGCCCGCGCGCTCAAGAAAGGCGATCAGGTTCACCAGGACGAGACCATCGAGACCGCAACCGAGAGCGAGGGCGAATTCGTCTTCCAGGACGACACCAAGCTCGCCGTCGGGCCCAACGCCAAAATCACGCTGGACCGCTTCGTCTACGATCCCGACAAGAAGGACGGCGACATCATCATCAACGCCACAAAGGGCGCCTTCCGCTTCATGTCCGGCTCGGCCAAGAAGACCGCCTACACCATCAAATCGCCCGTCGCCTCGATCGGCGTGCGCGGTACGGTGTTTGATGGTTACGTCAATGACGAGGGCGAGATCGCCGTGCTTCTGATGGAGGGCGCCGTCGATGTCTGCAATGTCGGCCGCGAATGCAACGCCCTCGACCAGACGGGCTATTTCATCCATGTCGGCCGACGCGGCGTGATCAGCCGGGCGGTTGAATGGAACGGCCGCTGGCTGGGCGGCGTCGGCGTTGGCCGCGCCTTTCCCTTTGTCGGCCGCCGCCTGCGCATTGATCCGCGCGTGCGTTTTCGTCGCGCCGATCTGATGGGCGGTCGACTGATACGCGGCGTGCCCGGCGTGCGCCGCGCGCCCGGCGTCAGGCGCTCGATCAACCGCGCCCGCCCGCGCATCCGCAGGCCAAGGGTTCCCCGCTTGCGCCGCTGAATCCATCTTCTAATATGAATGTATAGTCGTGCGCGCCGGAGCCGAGCGATGCCCTGCGGCGCGCCTCTTGCTTGGATGGGTCTATGGAGGCAATCACGAATATGGGCGAAGGCCCGCTGCGCCTAAGCATTTTTGCTGGCGTTTTCGCGGTCATGGCCCTGCTCGAACTGCTGAGCCCCAGCCGCAAACTTGGCCACGCAAAGGGCGCGCGCTGGTTCACAAACATCGCCATCGGCGGCATCGACAGCCTTGTGGTGCGGCTGATGGCGCTGTTCGTGATCCCGCTTGCCGCCGTCAGCACGGCGCTCTGGGCCCAGTCGCAAAATTGGGGCCTGCTCAACTGGACCGCCTTGCCCCAATGGCTCGAGATCGCGATAGCAGTCGTTGTTCTCGACCTGGCCATTTACGGCCAGCACGTCGCCTCCCACAAGATCCCGATGCTCTGGAGCTTTCACCAGATGCACCACTCCGACGTCGACATCGACGTTACCACCGCCATCCGTTTCCATCCGATCGAAATCGCGCTCTCGATGCTGTGGAAAATCGTCGTCGTGTTGGTGCTGGGGCCGGCGGCGCTGGCCGTCGTCATCTTCGAAGTGATCTTGAACGGTTGCGCCATGTTCAACCATGCCAACCTGCACCTGCCGCCGTTTCTCGACCGGTTGCTGCGGCTTGTCATCGTCACGCCGGATTTCCATCGGGTGCATCACTCGATCATCCGCGCCGAGACCGATTCCAATTACGGCTTCAACCTCTCGGTCTGGGACCGGTTTTTTGGCACGTACATCCCGCAACCCCGAAAGGGTCATCAGGGCATGACCATTGGCCTGCCGAACCATCAGAGTGAGAAACCGACTGGGGTCGTTTGGAGCCTGGCGCTGCCCTTTGCCGGGACCAAGACGTCCGCCAGCAAGACATCCGCTCAGAGCAAACGCATCGGAAAATAGCGCCGCAACAACTCCTCGTAGCGTCCGCTCTCGCGCACCCGCTCCAGCCCGTAATCCAGAATGTCGCGCATCTTGCGGTCGCCCCGCTTGACCGCGATGCCCACGCCCTCGCCGAAATATTTGGCCTCCAAATAGGGTCCGCCGACGAACTCGCAACACCTTTCCGACGCCGTTCCGTTCATCCAAAACATCAACGAGATGCCGTCGCCGAAAACCAAGTCGACGGCTCCCTGCTTGAGCGCCAGCATCGTTTGGACCGGCCGTTCATAGGGTCTGATGTCCGCATCGCCAAAGAAATCGCGCAAGAAGACCGCATGCGCGCTTCCCTTCACGACGCCGATCTTCTTGCTTTTCAGTCCTTCGGCGCTCAACACGTGGGTGGCGCCGCCGCCGCGGGTCATAAAGCGCGCCGGCGTGTGGTAGTAGCTCTCGGTAAAATCCAAATCTTCCAACGATTTTTTGCTTGGCCGGATCGAGGCGATGATCGCATTGGCGTCACCGCGTTTGAGGGTTGGAACCAGCTCAGCCCACTCGAGCGGCGCCACGTCGCACTCGACAACCAATTCGTCGCAAATCGCGCGCGCCAGATCCACATTGAAACCGGTCAACGCACCCTCTTCGTCGAAATAGTTGAACGGCGGATAATCGCTGTCGGTGAGGAAGCGGATGCGCTCGACGTTCTTGTAATCGGGTCTCGGCCGATTGATCTCCAGCCGCGTACCCGTTCGCGCGACACCCACGCCATCCTGCGCCTGAGCGCAAGTTATTGCCGCCGCCAACAGGCCGCCAACAGCGCAAATGATCCCCAACACCCTCATCATTGTCTCGTCCTGGCCCCCGTCAATCGGCCACAATGGCGCAAGACATTGGCATAACGGCGGCTTGGCATACCAGTCCTATCGCCCCATCGCGTTTCCGCTAGTGTTTTTTTAACCATGCTGCGTCACCTTAGGCGGACTGGTGGTGTATGCGTTATGCAGCAATCGACAATCGATTTTTCCAAAATGAGAATCTTGATCGTGGAGAACCACGCGCTGATGCGCCGTCTTCTCCACGAAATGCTGCGCGGCTTTGGCTGTCAGCAGATCGAGCTCGCGCGAAACGTGCCCGAAGGTCTGAAGCATATCTATGCAGAAGCCTTCGACATGGTCATCCTGGATTTCTTTTTAGGCGACCTCGACGGCGCCGATTTCGCCCGCCAAGTGCGCCACGACGACAGCTGCCGCAACCGCTGGGTACCCATCCTGCTGATCACCGGAAAGCCGGACCACCATAAGGTATTGAAGGTCCGCGATGCCGGCATACACGGCATGATGGCCAAACCAATCTCACCCAAGGATCTCTATTGGCGGCTGCATGCACTGCTCTCCAATCCCCGGCCCTTCGTCGTGAGCGCCAATTATATTGGGCCGATGCGGCAGCGCTCGCAATTTTCCAGCTCGCCGCCCGGTCCCTACCGTCATGCCGCCGCCGCACCTCTGCCCGAGATCCATCACCACCGAACCGCCGTGGGCGCCGACGAACAGATATTTAACTAAGGTCTGTCCGGAAGCCTCAGCGCGCTTTCTGCACAGTCAGCCGCTCTGCCAGCCGCAACGCCAACGCAACGATCGTCAAGGTGGGGTTAGCGAACCCACAGGTCGGAAACACCGCCGGGCCCAAGATATAAAGATCCTTCGTATCCCACACCTCCAGATGCTGATCCACCACCCCTCCACGGGGGTCAGATGACATCCGGGCCGTGCCGATGTGGTGTCCGCCTTGAGCTCTGCAGCGCTCCAGAACCATCTCCTTTTCAATCTCGTCCAAGACGACGTCGCCAATGCCCGCCGAGCGGCAAGCGCTCCCCACTTGCTCGAAAATACGGATCACCTTGTCTTTCAATCCGCGATCGAGCCGCCAGTCCAAAGCTATGCGCGGGACGCCATTGGGATCCATGTTCGATCCCAATCTGACACCGCACTCCTTGTCGGGCAGTTGCTCTATGTTGAATTCCAGCGGATAGGCGCCGGTTTGGCTCGTCAGGAACAGTGACGGCAATTTGCGGCTGGCGGCAACACGGCGCCTCATCCAATGAGCGCCAAAGCGCGCGAGAGAAGGAAGTCCCCACAGAATGTTTCGTCCATGGTCCAACATGTGCCTCCACTCCGGCGAGCCCGAACCGAAAGCGCGACTGCCCGGCGTCATCGTTAGGCGCCGCGCGTACTCGGCGATCAAAAACCGCGTGGCAAAGAAGGCTGCGGACAAAATAGAATTACCGTGTGCGGGATCATGCAGTGCTGGGATCGTCGGGCGAAGCACGAAATTGACCAGGCTTTGCTCGCGGAGCGTATTGGCGTCCAATTGAATCAAGCGGCGACACCAAACACCGTCTCGGCTCTTGGTATAATCCAACCGCAGCTCGTTCTGTGGGCGGCAGAATTGGATCTGACCCAGATCACCTGAGAAATGGGCCATATAGTTGCGGCCGAGATGTCCCGATCCGTTGCCAAATTCACCTGCGTTCTTGCTCTGTGACCATAGGAGCAGCCTGGGCGTTTCCAGGCCGCCAGCGGCTATCACCGTTGAGCCGGCTTCTACCGTAAATTCCTTTTCCGCCGTGCGGATCGCCAAGCCGGTTGCGCGGCGTCCCGACTGGCTCACCAAGATTTCCACACATGGCGCATTGAGCAGAACTTGGACGTTGGGGGCACTGTCCAATTCCTTTCCGTAACGCTGCGCCAAATCCGTCGGCCGGCTGAACCTCTCCAATTGGTTCAGAACGAGGCCATGGGGACACTTTGTCGAGGCCAGCGGCGCGGGCTCGCCGGGCAAAGCACGTTCAGCGTCAAATTCGAAGGCGCCTGCCTCTAACAGGCGCAGCGCCGCTGGATAGTACTTGCCGACCTCTTCGTAAGGTATGGGCCAGCCCGTCCTGCCGATTTCGGGCCTCGGCGAAAAATCTTCTGGCGAAAGCGGAATGCATCGCCCGCCCCAGATGGTTGTGGTGCCGCCGAACATCCGCCGACGATAAAGTTCCAGTGGCGGATGACCGTCGCAAGAGATCGTATCCTCTGCGAAGTATCGCGCCTGTTCCCTGACATCCAGATCGCGTCCGCCCGCCTCGATTACGAGCACTTTTAAATCGCGTCTTGCCCTGGCGGTAGCCAAGGCCAACGCCAAACCCGCAGCGCCAGCCCCAAGGATGGCGATGTCGCATCGAAGCACCTGCTCCGCCTCGAGCTTTCGTGCATCCAAAATCATGAAACCGCTTTGATCGCCGCCTCGAGATGCTTACGCGAACTCAAGCCGATGACCGCCGAGGTGACGTTGGGAATTGCCAATGCTGCAGGGATGGCCTGACAAGGAAGACGGGGGCCTTGATCGACCGCCGCTCCGTTCGGCCGCAGGACTTGACGGACAAAAATTGCAATTGGGCGATCAGCGAGACGTTTGACCACGGCTTCCGAATTGAGCTTTTCAGCCAAATCCATGCCGACCTGCAGAATTTCCAGACCATCCACCTTCAACGCAGCATCAATGGCTTCCGGCGAATCAACAGAGGCGCCGAAATGGCGGATCTTACCGTCCGACTTGGCCTTGGCGAGCAGCCCGATTACTTCGTCATTGGCGAGCACCGCGGGCGTAGGATCATGCAGCAGCAGACCGCCGATCGGGGCCGAACTCAAACGTCGAAGCGACCCCTCCAGGGCCGCCGATAGATTGGAGGGCTCGAAGTTATGGGAGATCATGCGGCCACGCTTGCGCAGCAGCGCCCGTCGAAGCCCGCTGGAGTTGCCCACCGCCAGGCGGAGCAGCGGCTTCATTAACGCCACCAGTTTCATGTTTCCAGAAAATTCAAGGCCGATCTTGGTGACGATGAAAGCCTTGTGGGGTCGCGCCTTCACGACCTCGCCAATGATCCTCTCGCTGTCGCCGCCGCCATAAGCGTTGGCCGTATCAATGACGTTGATTCCTTGGTCAAGCGCTTGGGCCAGCGTGCGCTTGATTTCGCGAACAGGCGTCTGATTGCTGATGGAGCCCGCACGCCCGCAACCGATACCGATCACCGATAGCGGCTCGAAATTCGGANGCCAGGAACGCTTTGGAACCTGTTTGGGAACCTCAATCAGCACAGCGTCGAACTTTCCGGGTTCGCTGGGTTTATNTGGGCCGACCGATCGTCGTCCATTCCGCGGCAAGACGGTGGTTGGCCTGCCCAAGAACAGCACTAATACACAGGACCTTTGGTGCGTAAACGACCGCCCATCCCCAGTATTAATCAGGGAAGCGCTGATGCGAAAATGGGCAGATCCTCGCGTTAATACTTAACGACGACAAAGCTTAAAATCGCGTCCTCGCTGGCGTTCAATCACACGCGATGGTCGAACTGTCACGGTTTGCGGCAGGCGTGTCGATTGATCCCGCCCGCATACCCCGAATAAACCCGAAGCAACACGAAGATGGGTGCTGATGGAAGTACCGTTTTATAAGCATCAATTGCGCGGCGGCGACGCAGCTGCGATCGCCAGCGTGCTGGAAAGCCCGATGCTGACTTCGGGCAATGTCGGGCGCGCCGTCGAGGCAGAGCTCGCCGCCTATTTCGGTGTGCCTCACGCGTTTTTGACCAACAGTTGGACCAACGGCGCATTGGCGACGCTGCTGGCGCTTGATCTGGCGCCGGGCGACGAAGTGATCGTGCCCGCAATGACATTCATCGCGACCGCCAATGTGGTCGAACTTTTGGGTGGGCGTGCCGTCTTCGCCGACGTGGATCCCGACACCCTGCTGATGACGCCGCAATCGGCCGCCGCTGTCCGCACGTCCAAAACCCGCGCCCTGATACCGGTCCACCTGTATGGACAAATGGTCGACGTTGCGGCGCTGCGAGCCGAATTCGGACCTAAAATCAAGATCATCGAGGACTGCGCCCATTGCTTCGAGGGCGCCCTTGGCGATCATCGTCCCGGCACCGCATCCGACGCCGCAATCTTCTCCTTTTACGCCACCAAGAACATCACCTGCGGCGAGGGTGGCGCGGTCATCACAAACGACGACGGCCTTGCCGAAAAGCTGAAAGCCACGCGCCTTCACGGCATGTCGGCCGGCGCGGCCGACCGCTTCAAGGCCGGCGCCTACAACCACTGGGACATGCTGCGCCTCGGCGTAAAAGCCAATTTGCCCGACCTGTTGGCCGCATTGCTGCCCGATCAGATAAAAGCCGCCGCGGCGAAGCTCGAGCAGCGCGAAGTGCTCGCCACGCGCTATGAAGATGCCTTTGGGGACGACCCTCGCATCCGGTTGCAGAGGCCAATTGCAAACGCCACCCACGCCCGACATCTTTTCCCGATCTGCGTCGCGCCAGAAATCCGCGATCGGTTGATCCAAGCGCTGAACGCCGAGGGCATCGGCTGCACCGTCAATTACCGCTCGGTGCCCATGCTGAGCTATTACGCGACGACTTATGGTCATCGGCCCGATCAGCATCCGGTCAGCGAACTGTGGGGCCAAGGAACGCTCTCGCTGCCGCTCTATCCGACCCTGGCGTCCAAAGCCCAGACCCACGTCATCGAGACGGTTTTCCAGGCGCTCGACGCGCTCTGCCCGAAAGCGGCCGAAGGCCGCACCCGAGATACCACACAACAGCTAAGGATCTAAAACAGTGTCGCGTTTCCTCATCACCGGCGCCGGTGGCTATATCGGTTCCCTGCTCGTCGAAGAAGCCCTCCAAGAGGGCCACGAAGTCATCGCACTCGACCGTTTCTTTTTCGGTGAAGAGACGCTGGCCGAGTTCACCGCTCACCCCGGCTTCAGTCTGGTCAAAAAAGACATTCGCGACGTGGCCAGCGCCGACCTCGACGGCGTCGATGTTGTGATGGATCTAGCCGCGCTCTCCAACGATCCATCCGGCGACCTCAATCCCGAGCTCACCACTCAAATCAACTATCAAGGACGCGTCCACGTTGCCGAAGCCGCCAAGGCCGCCGGCGTGCCGCGCTATATCCTGGCGAGTTCCTGCTCCGTATACGGCTTCGGCGAGAGCTCAAGTCTGTGCGAGAAGAGCCCGACGAGCCCATTGACCGAATACGCCCGCTCGACGCTCGAGGCCGAACGCAACGCCATTGCGCTTGCCGATGAGAACTTCTGCGTCACCGCGCTCCGCAACGCCACCGTCTACGGGCTATCGCCGCGCATGCGCTTCGACCTCGTGGTCAATACCATGACAAAGGCCGCGGTCGAGCACGGCAAAATCACCGTAACCGGCGGTGGAAATCAGTGGCGCCCCCTTGTTCACGCGCGCGACGTCGCCCGCGCCTTCCTAAACGTCGCCGGTCAGCCCGCGAGCAAGGTGAGCGGCGAGGCATTCAATGTCGGCCGCTCGAACGAGCAAATCCGCGCATTGGCCTTCACCGTGCGCGAGAACCTGCCGTTCCCGGTGGAAATTGAGGTTGCTGGCGAGAGCGCCGACATGCGCTCATACAATGTCAGCTTCGAGAAAGCGAAGTCCGTGCTCGGTTTCGAACCGCAACTGAGCGTCGCATTCGCCGTGCGCGAGATCTATGAAGCGATCAAAGCGGGCAGCGTCGATGTCGGCGAACGCACCGTGACCGTCGCATGGTATCGGCATCTGTTGCAGGCCGAACAGCTCGTCGACGAGTTGCGTCTAAACGGCCGCATTCTCTAGCAGCGGCAAGTTGCCACCACCCGCCCCACAGCAGCCAATGCGCGTCCTGATCGCCCATAATTTCTATCAGCAACCGGGCGGCGAAGACATGGTTGCCGCCAATGAGCGCGCATTGCTGGAGGGCGCAGGTCATGAAGTCATCTTTCATGATATCCATAACGACCAAATCACAGGCTTCTCGGCGAAGCTCAATGCGTTTCTCGACACGCCCTATAGCGCGCGTCAGGCCGCGCGTTTCAACCGCCTGCTAAGCGAGACCGAGCCCGACCTCGTTCATATCCACAACTACTTCCCTCTATTCACGCCAGCGATTTTTCACGAAGCCAAGGCATGCGGCTTTCCCGTCGTTCACACACTGCATAATTTCCGCATGATGTGCCTAAGCAGCTTTCTGCTGCGCGACGGTAAAATCTGCGAGGCGTGTATCGGCAAGACGCCTCTTAAGGGCGTCGTCCACCGCTGTTACCGGGGTTCTTTTTCAGGTTCGCTTGCGCTGGCTCGCATGATCGCGCGCCAACGTCGCACGGGATGGAGCCAGACGGTCGACCGTTTCATCGCCCTGACAGAGTTCGAGCGGGCCAAATTCATCGAGGGCGGCCTTCCTGCGGAAAGGCTTGCGGTCAAACCCAATTTCATTCCCGATCCCGGCGTGCACGCGCGCATTGCGCCGGAAACCCGTCACGGCGCGCTCTTTGTCGGCCGCCTGAGCCCCGAAAAAGGTCTGCGCACGCTGCTCGACGCCTGGCGCGATATCGACTATCCCCTGCGCATCGCCGGCACCGGTCCGATGATGGCCGAGCTGCACGCCTCCGCCAGTGCCAACGTTACGCTGCTGGGCCGTCTTCCGAGCTCGCAAATCTATGACGAAATGGCGCGCGCTGCATTTCTCGTCATGCCATCGACCTGGTACGAAGGCTTTCCCGTCACCATTGTCGAGAGCTTGGCCTGCGGCTTGCCGATCCTCGCCTCTCGGCTCGGTTCAATGAGCGAGCTGATCGACCCAGGCAAAAC
>JGI24023J19991_10001712_pt1 | contig 16517 bp, 16 predicted proteins | sample Cruoilmetagenom1_FD_19991 | JGI IMG/M metagenome (IMG submission 19991) | reverse complement strand
AATGCATGAACAGGCGGGAATTGCGAAGTATCTCTTTTCCGCCTGTACATGGTTGAGCAGCGAGCCATTCTCAGTCAAGTTGAGCGAGCTCAACAATTCAGTGAATGAATGGGGCTGGGTTTCTGAAAGGATGCACTGAACGGCCGCAGCATACTCATGGCTGGCATTGGTGGTTCCGTCAAAAACACCCAGACGTTTCTTTCCGCCTTTGCCAGAGCCGGTTTGGGTTAATATTTAGAACATTGTTTTGTTTATCAGATGGATACCGCTGGTTTATAGCCACTAGCGAGCTGAGTTACACGGAAATGTCTAATTCCGTTAACATAGCAACTGTCTTAGAACGCTGTTATATTTAAACAACAAAAGGAATAGCAATTATGAAAGCACTGTTAATAAAACCTGCAGAACAAACTATTGAATCCATAAATGTATCTGACTTAAATAATATCATCGAGATAATTGGCTATGAAACCATCATTACCGATGACATTGGCAATGATGGTGACAAATTACATTTCGATGAAGATTGTTTTTTACGAGAATCCAATGGTCGGTTTCAAATTGATACTTTAATACCCGTATCGGGAAATGGCATAATTACTGGTACCGATAAAACGGGTAAACTATCTGATGTACAATTGAGCATTGATGAAATCAAACAAAGAATAAAGTTCATGTAATTTCCATTATCATTAACCACTTCTTATTACTTTCCCTTCTTATAGGGCAATATAACTGGGATTAATTATCAATGAGATCAGGGCATGAGTAATATTATAAAGTGAATATTGAAACTTATTAAAAATATAACAATTCATTCAACGTTGATCGTTTTCTCACGCCGCTTTTCTCTGTATAAAAACGGAAAGTTAATTCAAGCGTTATATGCACAAGTTCATTTGACGCAGGAGAATTAGCTACTTAATCAATTAATACAAAGGGTTATATGTTTATCAGCGTATTAGATCTATTTAAAATCGGTATTGGCCCGTCGAGTTCACATACACTCGGCCCAATGGTTGCTGCATATGATTTCATTAACCGTATAAAAGATCAGAAGTTTATTGAATTAAGTATAAAAGAGGCTTTTATACGTTGCACTCTCAAAGGATCCCTGGCGTTTACTGGTAAGGGACATTCTACCGATCGTGCGGTGGCTTTAGGATTACATGGCTATCTACCAGCCACTTTGACCTATGAAAATGTTGCATACTTGGTTAAGCGTATCTGGAAAAATGAACATATTAGTTTAGACAAAAACCTCATTATTTTATTTAATCCAAATGATCACATTGTTTTTGATAAAGGAGAACCCTTGGTAGAACATCCGAACGGTATGGTTTTTGATCTTATAGATCGAGATAATAAAATATTATATTCAGAAACTTATTTTTCAATTGGTGGCGGCTTTATCAATACATTGGCAGAAATTAATGAATTGCAGGCCCCCCTTAAAATGGAACCCTCTACTTCGTGCAAGTATCCGTTTGATTCCGCTAACGATATGTTACAAATGGCGAAGGATGGTAACATTTCAATATCACAGATGAAGTTAGTTAATGAAGTGGGATACCTGACTGAAAAAACGCTACTTGAAGGCATGGATAAAATATGGCAATCCATGCAAACATGTATTGAAAAGGGGCTTGAAGCAAAAGGCATATTACCTGGCGGCCTGGGTATATCGCGCCGCGCTAAAGGCCTCTATGATGATCTGAAAAATAATCCACAGAGTGCAAATATTAATGACTGGTTATGCGCGTATGCCATGGCTGTAAATGAAGAAAATGCAGCCGGTAATATGGTGGTGACCGCTCCGACAAACGGTGCCGCCGGTGTTATACCTGCAGTTATCTATTATTTGGTCACCCATGAACATGGCACAATCGAACAGGTGCGGGATTTTCTTCTTACCGCTAGTGCAATTGGTGGTTTAATTAAACATCGAAGTTCTATTTCTGGTGCAGAAGTGGGTTGCCAGGGAGAAGTCGGCTCAGCAGCTGCAATGGCAGCCGCTGGCTTGTGTTCAGCTCGTGGTGGTACACCTCGGCAAGTAGAAAATGCAGCTGAAATTGCACTTGAACACCATCTTGGTATGACTTGTGATCCCGTAAATGGACTCGTTCAAGTGCCATGTATCGAACGAAATGGTTTTGGAGCCATCAAAGCGTATACGGCAGCCTCTCTTGCACTTCGAGGTAACGGCAGTCACTACATGCCACTGGATAATTGTATTGAAGCGATGAAGCAAACCGGACTAGAAATGTCACATAAATATAAGGAGACATCATTAGGTGGACTTGCAGTAAGTATTACTGAATGCTGATGTCCTGCATATAGCAAGTCGTTTAGAAATGACGCGATAAAGCATTGTGCCTTTTAACTCAAACGTTAGACAAAAACATCCGCTTATGAACATACACCAGAAAATTCGTAATGACGGTTGATTTAAACATTCTTTGCGATTTAGTGATCAAGGTCGCTGAAGAAGAGTTACTGCCGCGCTTCACGCAGGTGAAGAGAAGCGAGAAGGCCGATGGCAGTGTCATTACCGAAGCAGACCTGGTGACCCAGCAACGATTACAGGATGCGCTGCAGACAAGGTGGCCTGATATCGATTTCCTGGGAGAGGAGATGCCAGCCGAGGAGCAGTCAGCCTTATTATCTTCAGGGAAACCATTATGGTGTCTGGATCCACTGGACGGCACGAGTAACTTCTCTGCCGGCATCCCGCATTTTGCCGTTTCATTAGCCCTGTTGAAGGGCGGGGAAGTAGAGTTGGGAATTGTCTATGATCCGATGCGCCGTGAATGCTTTACGGCTCAACGCGGGCAGGGTGGCTGGTTGAATGGTAAGAAAATCATAAAGCAAACGGCAGATGTGAAGCTCCGTCAATCCACTGCGTTAATAGACTTCAAACGATTACCTTCAGTACTATCGGCAAGACTGGTGACAGAAAAGCCTTATGCCTCCCAACGGAGTTTTGGTTCTGTTGCGTTGGACTGGTGTTGGTTGGCGATGGGGCGCTGTCATGTGTATCTGCACGGCCGTTCAAATATATGGGACTATGCGGCGGGGCATTTGATATTTCAGGAAGTGGGTGGTTACTCCACGACACTGGAGGGTGATGCATTGTTTGTGAATGCACTGATACCCCGCGCAGCAGTTGGCGCACTGGATGAGTCTATGTTTGATGAATGGGTAAAGTGGTTGGGAGTGGCGGTTATCAGGAAGATATAGCCAGTTTTCTGTAAAGTTGCCAGGGCGCAGACCGCTGCATAACTAAAGCGATTCAAAATACCTAACCATTTGCAATCGCTGTTTTGCGGTAGGCATTCGCCCTGTACCTGCTGTCATATTGTCTCTCATGTGCTTTACGCTGGTGGTGGCTGGGATTGCGCAGGTGACAGCCGGATGAGAGACCACAAATTTCAGGAAATACTGCCCCCAACTGTAGCAATCAAACTCCTTTGCCCATGCAGGCAGCGACTTTTCTTTCACCTTGTGGAAAAGATCACCGCGCTGATAGGGACGATTGACGATAACTGCGACGCCCTTTTCCTGAGAGATCGGCAGTAAAGATGATTCGACGCTACGGTTTCCTATGTTGTAGCTGAGCTGTACAAAATCGATATCGTGATGTCTTAAAATATTTTCAAGTTGTTGATGGTTTCTGCCGTGTGAGGTTGTGATGCCAATATAACGAATTGCTCCATCAGACTTCATCTGTTTCAGAGTTTCAAGATGTGTCTCCCAGTCGATGAGGTTGTGAATTTGCATCAGGTCAAAGCGTCTGATACCCCACTGCCTCCGTGATTGTTCCATCTGNTCAATACCCTCTTTTTTTCCATCNATCCAGACCTTTGTAGCGGCAAACAGNCTGTTTTCTGCTTTAACATCTCGCAACAACTGCCCGATCACTTTTTGAGCAGACCCATACATGGGTGATGAATCGATCAGACCNCCTCCCATATCAAAGAAAGTCTGGGTGACCTGCTGTAATCTTGCGAGCAACTCGATATTTCCGTTGGCATCAAATGTACGCGAAGTGCCCATACCAATGACCGGCAGCTTTTCGTCCGTTTTTGGAATGGCCTTGTGAATCTGCTCTGAAGACGCAAAAGCATCGCCGGGAAAGATCAATCCTGCCCCCAACATACCTGTAAAAGCCATAAACTGACGACGATTCATGGTTACTGATTTTTTCATCTTCTGTCTCCTGTAGAGAGGGACTTTTTAGTGGAGATTCTTGTTTGCCGCTGGCCCAGCCCAAAAGCAATCCAGGCCCAGAACAGCGATAGCGGCACTGCCGCCCACGCGACCCCGGATAGACTCATGCCGATGCTTTGCATGCTGGCATAAATCCAGGCGCTAACAGCGTCACCGGTTCGATATACAAACGTATCAATAAAATTCTTCGCTTTGTACTTCTCCTCACGACTCAATACAACGTATAGCATCTCACGTGCGGGTCGCATCACGGCGTAGTTGCCAGCGCGACGAATGACTTGCACAGTCAGCAACACCGTTATTACCGGCGAGAGGGCTAGCAGAATGAATCCAGTTGCTAGCAGGAGAGGGATGATCGCCAGCACAGCCGGGAGACCAAACCATTTGATTAACTTACTGGTGAGGAACAGCTGTAATATCAAAGTCAGGGCGTTTACCATCAGATCAATTGATGCAAAGACTGCCGTCCGCTGCGCTGAATCTACGAAGGCATCACGAATAATCTGCGCCTGCATCAGATACAGAAAAGTTGCCAATGTGGTAAACAATATCATCAACAGGCAAATACCCAGTAAATAAGGAGAGCGAATAACCAGGGCTATCCCGTCCCAGATACCTCCGTGGATCAATTTTTCTTTTGTGCTTGTCAATAATTGATTGCTGCTGGTTAGATTCGACTCCGACCAAACGGATAGTTTGGCAATACAAACAATCGCCCAGGACAGAAACAAGGCTGACACTAGTAATAAATTTCTCGCTCCAATCGGTTGCACCAAAAGTGCGGTCAATACCGGACCAGTCAATGCGCCGAGGGTACCGCCTGCAGCAATAAATCCAAAAAGGCGACGCGACTGTTCGTTGTTGTACAAATCCGTCATGAAACTCCAGAACACGGAGACAACGAATAGATTAAAGACGCTGGTCCAGATAAAGAAGGCACGAGCCACATAGACTTGCGAGACATCTCTTCTCATCAGGAGATAAAACAACAGTAGCATTCCAATAAAAAAGAAGTAGGTATAGGGAAGAAATTTGTGGCGCGGGAAACGTGAACTGATCCATCCAAACAGGGGAATAGCGGCGATCATAGCCAATAGGGTGCCGGTAAATAGCCATTGCAGGTTTTCGACGCCACCAAGTATACCCATCTCATCCCGTATCGGGCGGACGATGTAATAACTGCACAACAGCGCAAAGAAATAGCTAAACGACCATATCACCGCCCGGATCTCTTCGGGTTTGATCTGTACGGTCTTTAGTAAAATAGAACGCATATCGATTTCGTTTGGATCATGCTCAGTTTGAATTTGACAACAGTTGCTGTGGCAGCCTCGAGAGAAGTTGTCAGCACAGATATAGACATGGCTAATGAGTACCCTGTTTTGTCTTTTTGTACAGTCTGAACCTATTACAGTGTATCAACTTGCTGGCGTCAATGGCGATGATCGCTTTGGAGAACAGGTCGAATTGCCGGCATAATGCAATAAACCCGTGATACACGGCACGAATGGCTTCGCCATTGTCTTTGCTCATAAGCCGGGGTGTGATCCTTTACCTCAATATGGTATTCGAGCCCCTCGCATACTTAAGGACGCGGAGGTTTCTCTTGAATGCTTCCACCGATTCACTGCTTTTTCTGTGAATGACAACCCCATACTCCTGATGAGTAGTACCCAATATAGCTGCTGACTTCTATGCGACGCGGCGCCCGCGAGATGGACCTGGGAAGGATGCCCCCTCAATACGCCATACTGGCTGGATGAGCTGTTGTTGTCGGCATTGGTGGCATCCGGTAGAGAGACACTCATTGTTTCACTTCAGTTTAATCTCTAAATTTAAGATGCACCATCGGCTGATTCTGAGTCTCCTTGGCACTTCTCATTTCCATCGGGGTTCTCTCTCTGCGATAAGCGATCAATACTATCGATAAAATCTGATGAATAGTATTTCTTTATCGATAGTTTTAATAAATTCAATTTCACATATGTTTCGTTATTATCTATCATAGCTCCATCAATTCAACAACATCAAGAGAATGACATGTCAGAAGAGACAAATAACATGAACAATACGATGCCCCGCCTTAATATGATGGCGCCCAATTTCGAGAGCAATACTACTCACGGCGTGAAGAAGTTGTCAGACTATCGCGGCAAGTGGCTGGTACTTTTTTCGCACCCGGCTGACTTTACACCAGTCTGCACCACGGAATTTATTGCATTCGCCCAGCGTCATGAGGAATTCCAGAAAAAGAACACCGAACTGCTTGGCCTCTCTATCGACAGCAACTATGCTCATATCGCCTGGGTGCGCAATATCAAGGAGAAATTTGGTGTCGATATTCCATTTCCGATCATTGAGGATCTCTCCATGAAGGTTGCCAATGCCTATGGAATGATTCAGCCCGGCGCCAGTGATACATCGGCTGTAAGGGCAACTTTTGTCATCGATCCAGATGGAATCCTGCGTGCTATGGTCTACTATCCAATGACTAACGGCCGTTCCATCGACGAGTTCCTGAGGCTGGTTACTGCATTGCAGACATCTGACAGCAATGCCTGTGCAACTCCGGAGAACTGGCAGCCAGGAGAGCAGGTCATTGTGCCTCCACCAGCTACAATTGATGACGCCAATGAAAGAGCGAATGAGGGGTATGACTACACCGACTGGTATTTCAGCAAAAGAAGTCTGGATACGTAGAACATGCCGGCAGCCACATCGCGAATCCAATAAACGCCAAACGATCACTACCTAGAGGAGTGCTCCCACGACCAGACAGTTTCAGTCGTGGGAGCAACCACCTGGCGAGGAATCAGTATGGTAAGTTCTCCAAATTTTCATCTCCTTCAATGGGAGGCACCTCCTGGTATGTGGCCTACTTTGTTTCGAACGGCTGCCCGGAGCGAGGCTGAGTGAAAACATGAATATTCATTCAGGCGGAAGGGATGAGGCTCGATGGCGCAGAACCCCCGTGTGACACGAGCGGTGGTTCATTCCGGCTTTGATGTATTGCGGATTGCCGTCACCTCCCGTTTGAGGCGAAATCCTCCTCGACAAATCGCATCACCGCTTAGGACAGCGCCTCGCGCGGGTAGTCTTTGTGGTTGACGAATGTGGAGTGGCCTCTAAAAGTTTTCAATGACACGCCCACCTGCAGTTTGATGGCCTGGTAAAAATCCGAGACCTCACTCTCTAGAACATTCGGGAATAGGCAATCACGAGGTTATCACTGTCTGAGCCCACCTCGACACGCGTGCGGGAGCGCACAAAGGCGAACTTGATGCTGGACGTCTTGCTCACAGACATTCCTGCGCTCAGCGCGTAGAGAAAATCACTGCGCTCGTCGTCCTTCTTCTCGCCATTCAGGCTTGATTGACCGCCCCAATCGTAACCGGCACTCAAGGAGGCCCAGATACCACGTTCGAAGGTGCGAATAATATGTCCCTGCAGCACGTACAGCGAGTCCTGTTTGCGCCTTTTGCCGTTGAAAAATTCGTTGTTGTCGGTAAAGAAGAGTATTGAACCTGTCATTTCATAGGACCACGGGCCACGTGTATGAACAATCCCGGCCTGGGGCCTGATGACAAAGCGATTTCCGCCAAGGTTCAGAAGCTTGTCTCTCTTATAGTGCCCAATAGGTACGGTTACTGCCAATGCCAATCCGGCGACCGTGTTCGTGGAGTTCTCAGCCCGGTAGTCTCGATACTCTTTCCCTTTCAGCGCGGGCGCGCCGAATACATTGACAGACAAGCGAAATCGCGGGTCTCCCAGGCCATCTCGCTCAACCATTGCCGGCTCACCATTGAGAAGCCCCTCCCATTGGGCTCTTTGGAAAGGCAGACTCACATCGAANCGCGCAGTTTTTCCCGCCAGGTTGAAAGAGTGAAGGTAAGATGTAACAACAGTGTGCACCGAGACAGTGCCATCATCNATGCGCAGGACAGGATCGATGNATATATCCCCCTGGGTGTTGGCGTATGCAACGGCAAGAAAGTTCGCTTCGATGGGAAGATGTGACCATCGCCGCGGCTCCAGTTCCAGTGCCTGGGAAATGGTAGCGGAAGATAGCCAAACCAGGCTGATGAGTAATAGTCGCTGCAACATAGTGTTGATTGCCTGTCAGTGTAACCGTACACGGTATTAATAAATCGCCAGTCCGTCAAGCAGCATGCTGCAAAGTTTTACTTTTTGATGCGCATACCGAACTTACACGGTCACACACTCACCGAGAAGTTGGGGTAGAAAAACCCCTCGAAAGTCTGGTTAGAAGCAATTGCAGTCAATTGCTGAATCAGTGGTTTGAACAGACTCTGAGGGTGCGGTGAATGTCTGCAGCGTACGGTGGGTTCAACTGGCCGACGCAACTCTCTACCCTTTCTTCCTTTCATCAAGCCAATTTCAGNCATTTTAAGAAATTTTTCTCGATTTATCTGAGGCATATAGATACTATTTGGATATGACTGGACTGAGATACGCAGAACTGTCTATCTCGTTAACAGAGTAACTGTCTATCTCAATTCACCGAGAAACTGTTAGGCGTTCTCGCCCGAAGTTAACCGAGGATTCTCCGTCCCTTAATAAAACATAATTTGTCCTTTAAGAAAGGCCCTGCTATCCTTTAAGAAAATGTTTTTCTTAAAGGATGCGGCATGAACAACAAAGAGAGAGGCGAGAGAATTAGGCGTCAAATCGTCCGGGATGTAAGGCACCATCCTACTGATATTTCTAAACATATTGCCAAAATATTCTCCATAACCCCTCAAGCAGTAAATAGCCATGTAAAGAGGCTGGAAAAAGAAGGTTGGATAATATCTAGTGGTACCGGGAAGGGAAAACGATACTTTTTAGGGGATCTGAGAGAACACCGCTCTTTATTCCCTCTCACGCCGGAGTTTACAGAAGACGGTGTATGGAGAAACCAATACTCATTTGTATTCGATGGATTGCCTGAAAACATTGTTGATATATGTCATTACGGTTTTACTGAAATGGTAAATAACGCAATTGATCACTCTGATGGGAAGCATGTATACATCTACGTTGCAAGAAACAAAGAAACAGTAATGATCTTCGTTATTGATGATGGAGAGGGTATTTTTAGGAAGATCAAAAGATTATTTGATCTCCATGATGAACGCCAAGCGCTATTTGAATTGTCTAAGGGAAAACTAACAACAGATCCGGACAACCATACTGGTGAAGGTATATTTTTTACTTCAAGGGCGTTTGATGAGTTTGAAATTGATTCGAAAGGTGTCAAGTTTAGCCACAACGACCAACATGATTTTGACTTTATTCTTGAATCCGAATTCTCTAAAAACGAAGCTGGTACTGGCGTTTATCTGCTAATTAACAGGGATACAGATCGTGATATTCAAACAATTTTCGATGATTATGCAGGGCCGGATGAATTTCAATTTAATAAAACAGTTATTCCTGTAAAGTTAGCTCAATACGGAAATGAGAAGCTTGTATCACGGTCACAGGCAAAAAGACTTTTAGCTAGGATAGATCGGTTTCAAAATGTGATTTTTGATTTTGATGGAGTATCAGCCATAGGCCAGGCATTTGCTGACGAAATATTCCGTGTATATGCGCAAAATCATCCTGATATAGCTTTGGTGCCCGTAAAGATGGAAGAGAATGTAGAAAAGATGGTTAAAAGAGCTATGCCATCAATGGGTAATAAATAAATCGCCTAACAATGGCAATAAACACGGACATTTTTCCGCAGTGTTTTCTTGTGCTAAAAGAGCTTAGCACAAGAAAAACAATGCTACAAAATTCCGGTTATTGCTAGCGTTATGCGCGAAGTTCTTAATGCAGTAAATGGATAGTTTTTTTCATAAAAAAAGAGGATAAGAATATGTCAGCAGAAGATAAATTAGGTGGTTATGCGAGTGGGTTTGGTAGTCTTGACGCGAATGCTATCGCAGCTAATGTGACGGAAGATTATAAGCTTCTTGATAAAGATGGAGCTGTTTACGAGAAAAATGATTTACAAGGATACATCGCAGAGTTGAGAAAGGTCGGAGACAAAATGGAAATCACTGAAGTTATGGTTGATGGAGGCAAAGCTTGGTGTAAGTGGCAGGTTGGAGATACTGTGGGTGCAGGCTTGATCAGTTTCAGCGCAGATGGTGTAAGCAGCGAGCAATTATTTTATTTCTAACATCGGTTTCGCATAACAAGTTGGTGCACGGGAAATTTATAAGTCGTCACCTCTTTTGCTTACGCAAAACAGCCGCCAACTTATAATTTCCCGTGATCAAGGCGTTAGTTGCCAAGAGCAATTGAATGAATTTCACGAATAACCATAATAATTCATGTCATAGAAAGAGAGGTAAATCTCTTGGTGTTCCCGAACTGATAGCTATTGCACTTGGCGGAATGGTTGGCGGTGGAATATTCACAATCCTTGGTATTTCAGTATCGCTGGTAGGTGTGTATACGCCTGTGGTGATAGTAATTGGTGGAATCATTGCTTCACTTGCCGCCTATTCCTACATAAAGTTAGGTGTTTACTACAAGGATGAAGGAGCCACTTACTCATTTTTTAAAAGAACGTTTCCGAACTCTCCTTTTTCGGCATCACTTATTGGTTGGTGGATTATATTTGGCTATATAAGCACACTTGCACTTTATGCCTATACTTTTTCATCTTATGCTATTAGCGGTTTTTCATTTGCAGATAATGAGTTAGTAAGAAAAATTGTCGCAGGTGCTGTTATCCTGATTTTTACACTCATCAATATTTGGAGTGTTAAAGGCATGGGAAAAATAGAAGATATTATGGTGTATACAAAACTCATAATTCTAATCGTTGTCTCGTTTGTCCTTATTAACAATAGCCAAACAACCATTCCAGTATTGTTACAGAACAACGAAGAAGTAAGCATCCTTTCAATTCTTGTGGTGGCATCTATTACATTTGTAGCATATGAAGGTTTCCAGCTTGTTATTAATGCAGTCAATGAAATGGAAGAACCAGAAAAAAATATCCCTAAAGCAATTTATTCTGCTCTATTTATCGCTGTTTTAATTTATGTCATTATTTCGTTGGGTGCCATACTAGCTATCCCCTTTAATAATATCATCGAAAACAAAGAATATGCCCTTGCTTCCGGTACTGGCAATGTGCTTGGCCATTGGGGAACGGACCTAGTGATATTAGGTGCTCTTTTAGCAACGAGTAGTGCTATCAGTGGAACTGTATTTGGCGCATCCAGACAAATGGCGGTTATCGCAAAAGATGGCTTTTTCCCGACTGTTCTTGCTAAACGAACTAATCATATCCCGATATATGCAATTATTAGTATGGCTATACTAGCATTCCTTCTTGTACTTACAGGCAGTTTGAAAGTAATACTTGAGTTTGGTAGCGTTACATTTTTATTAGTATCATTGCTGATGGCATATGCTAATTACAAAATCCGTGACTTAACTAAATCGTCACTATTTATAACCACTATTTCTTTTATTGGTCTTTTAATCGGGACAATATTAATTCTATACTATGAATTTAGTAACCAACCACAGCAATTACTATTTATTGTTAGTATTTACACATTGTTAACTATAGGCTCATGGTTCTTTTCAAGAAACAAAAGGTGTAAAGTTGGCAACTAACAAATCGTTCAAGCTTGACCTCCGTTTAGCTGCGGCCACTTAACTCAAACGTTAGGCTCATAAGAGTTAAAGAACATACAATTTAATCCAGCGTTATATCCCGCACCCTTTTGGAGGAAACCATGTCATCAATTTTAAATACAGCAAACGAGTTCTTTGAAGCGTGTGAAACTGGAAAAGGCTGGGAGTCTTGTAGTGCCTTTTGCCATTCTGGCGCTACATTTTCATCTCAAACAACGGTATTGGCCGAAATAGCCACTCTTGAAGATTATACCGAATGGATGAAAGGGCTTTTTACACCAGTACCAGACGGTAGCTATGATCTTAAGTTTATAGCTGCTGATGAAGCACGAAAATCTGTAGCAGCGTTTGCAGTATTCCGAGGCACACAAACAGGAGAAGGCGGCCCAGTTCCACCAACAGGTAATAGCATTTCCGCTGATTACGTGTACCACATGGAGTTCGACGGAGATAAAATTAAACACATTACAAAAATCTGGAATGACACAATTAGCCTTCAACAACTTGGTTGGAGTTAAGGCCTAACAAGTCGTTCAGGCGTGACCTCCGCTTCGCTGCGGCCACTTAACGCGAACGTTAAATGCAACTGCACTGCGAGTATATGATGTACAAATTATTCAGCTTACTTTTCCTTTTGTTTCTATCTGTCAGTGCAACTTATGCGGAAAAGATAAAATCGCCACATGAAATCACTTTATCATCAGGGGAGCTTGTTACAATCTCTGAAGGTCCCGGAGAACCTCAAAGTATTGGAAGCTATAGTTTGCGAGTATATTCAATAATAAATCCGAAATACCCATATGACAATTTTACATCAGGAATCATACTTGCGAGAGAAGGTGTCGTAGAGAAAGCCGTAGCATATGATCTGGATAAAGATGGCGATGATGAGATCATTGTTATAGTACGCAGTGTTGGCACAGGCAGTTATATCTCAGCAAGAGCAATTAAATACAATGAAAAAACCTTAAGTGTTTTGATTGGTCTCGGCGGGTTAGATAAAGATATAGACCCTGTTCAGTCTTTGGAGTCCGCATTTAACAAGGCAAGCAATCCGACGCCGTAGGCGCGGATTCTTTTGGCGTTATATTCTACTAACTAACAAACCTAAAGGGAAAATAAATGGCACATATAGATTTACCGGAATTCGAGGAGATGTCTCCTTCGATCCAAGAAAAATTAAAACCAGTTTTAAAAATAACGGGTAACCTTGGTGAAATATCTAAACTATTAGCGATAGATGAAAAAGTATATATGGCAACTGATGCTATGGCTCAAGGTTTCTTACTCAATGAAACAGAACTCTCTTATGAGATTAAAGAAGCAATAGCACTAATAATATCAGAAGAAAATGGCTGTAAAATGTGTGTTGGTTTACATAAAAACATCGCTAAAATGCTAGGGCTTTCAGAAGAAAAAATAGAAGAGATTTTAGCAGGTGTTGATAGTATGAAGAACGATGATAATGAAAAAGCACTTCTTAATTTTTGTATCAAAGCTTCAAGAAAAGATAATTATAAAATTTTAAAGGAGGAGATTGACTCACTTAAAGAAATGGGATGGAGCGATATTCAGATAGTTGAAGCTGTAGCTGTTACGGGTTATTTCAATTACATAAATACACTCTCTAATGTATTTGGTTTGGGTGAATGATTTAAAGTCCGTTGTTGTATTGAGAAAATTACACCCCATGAGTGAATCTCCACTTTTAAGGTGTAGAATAGTAGAATATAACAAAACCTCGTAGCCAACGAATGTCCTACTGGTTATTTATTGGCTAGAGTCAAACGTTATGTGAAAAAAATAATTATTTAGCTACGTATAGAATATGAAATTAATAAAATATTTTTTTGGTTCACTGATAATCAGCTTTGGGATATTGATGGTGATAGCGATCATAGTAAGATCCTTTGGAATCGATGTACCACATGAGATTTCACGCTATTTACTTTTGATATGGGTTTCACTGGCAATTCTTATATTACCGTTTGCATATAAAATTATAAAGGTTGAATAGATGTAAGGATGCCAGTTGTCCAACAAAAACACAGAACTTAATGGCTACCGCAAAGAGCGCGTCGCGTTATTTCAAGCGTTAGCTTTGTAGAATTCACTTACTTGTACGGCATACAATATGCCGTTATTTACTCCAATGAGGAAAATATGAAAGCAAGAGCAGCAGTAGCCTGGGAAGCTAATAAACCATTATCGATTGAGGAAATTGATGTTATGCCTCCCCGCGAAGGAGAGGTGTTACTAAAAACTGTTGCATCAGGCGTTTGCCATACCGATGCATTCACGCTGTCTGGTGATGATCCAGAAGGTTCCTTTCCCTGCGTATTAGGCCACGAAGGTGGCTGCGAAGTGGTGGAACTGGGTCCGGGAGTCAAGAATCTAGATGTCAGCGACCACGTAATTCCGCTCTATATTCCTGAATGCGGGGAATGTGAATACTGCAAATCATCGGAGACTAACTTATGCCAGTCCATCGCTGGAACAGTTTGGACGGGTTATATGCCAGATGGTACGCGCCGTTTTTCTCAAAATGGGAAAGATATATTCCATTATATGGGCTGTTCAACTTTCTCTGAATACACTGTCGTTCCTGAAATAGCATTAGCGAAAATCAATAAAGCCGCACCGCTTGATAAGGTGTGCCTGCTCGGTTGTGGCGTTACGACTGGCATTGGTGCTGTACTAAATACCGCCAAAGTAAGACCTGGCTCCACAGTGGCTGTCTTTGGTTTAGGTGGCATCGGCTTATCCTGTATCCAGGGTGCTGTTATGGCCGGAGCTGAAAAAATTATCGGTATTGATATCAATCGTGATAAATTTAAATTTGCGAAACAACTAGGGGCGACTGACTTTGTAAACCCCAAAGATGTCGGTGGGTCCTTCGTCGAGTATATGCAGGATACCTTTAATGGCGGACCTGATTACTCATTTGAGTGTATTGGAAATACCCATGTTATGCGTGACGCACTGGAATGCACACATATGGGCTGGGGTGTTTCTACCGTTATTGGCGTAGCGGGCGCAGGGCAAACGATTGAAACCAGGCCTTTTAATTTGGTTGTTGGACGCACATGGAAAGGGACTGCGTTTGGTGGGGTCAAAGGTAGAACAGAATTACCGGGTTATGTTGATCGTTACATGAATGGTCAAATCGAGCTGGATTCATTGGTTACACATACTATGCCTCTAGAAGACATTAACACCGCTTTTGACCTGATGCATGAAGGCAAGAGTATTCGTTCAGTTATTATTTTTTGACAATGAAACAAATTGAATCCATAAAAGAGTCTGGCGGGTATCTCAATCGTTATCTACACGATTCCGACAGTTGTCAGTGTGAAATGACATTTTCTGTGTTCCTTCCTTCTTGTTCAAAAGACAACAAGGTGCCTGCTTTATATTGGTTATCCGGACTAACCTGTACCGATGACAATGCGCGCACAAAAGCGGGCATGCAGAGATATGCAGAAGAACAGGGTATCGCTATCGTTTTTCCTGATACCAGTCCTCGCGGGGAAGATGTTCCAGATAACGTAGAACGTTATGATCTGGGACAAGGTGCCGGTTTTTACGTTAATTCAATTCAGCCACCATGGAATAAAAATTTTCAGATGTATGATTATGTCACGCAGGAATTGCCTGCGTTGATCGAAACAGAACTTCCAATAATAACTGGCGTGAAATCAATTTCAGGACACTCTATGGGAGGGCATGGGGCATTGATCTGTGCGCTTAAAAATCCGGAAAGTTATCGATCAGTATCTGCATTTTCACCAATCTGTCACCCAATGGAATGTGGCTGGGGGCAAGGCTGTTTCAGTGCATACCTGGGGCAGGATAAAAAGCTGTGGGAACAGTATGATGCAACAGAACTCATTAAGGCCGGGTCTAAAGTAAACAGTATTTTGATCGATCAAGGAACTGACGATGAGTTTTATGAAGAGGGGCAGTTAATGCCTGAAAGTTTCCAATCAGCATGCCAGGAGTCAGGCCAATCCCTGACATTGAGAATGCAACAGGGTTATGATCATAGTTATCATTTTATATCCAGCTTTGTGGAGCGGCATATCGCCTATCATGCGGCCGCTCTTAAAGCCTAACGAGACGCTGCAGTTGACCAGTAATACTCCGCTTCGCTTTGTATTACAGTAAACCGGGCTTAAGCGTTGGTTTTGCAAATAAAAAATAATTAGAGTTAATAAGATGAATGATATAAATAAGTTCTTGCCTGTTTGGGTATGGGTAATCGTAATTCTACAAATAGGTCTGGTGCTTTTCTTTTCTGCTGGCACAGCGATGAACCCAACACAATTTATACCCGATGTAACAGAGTTAAATTATGTTACACAGCTTTACATCACCCGAAACGTAACAGTGGCTGTAGGAATAATCATCGCTTTGCTACTTAAGTCTCATAAGGCGCTTTTATTAATACTTATTGTACGTTTACTCACGGATATATCTGATGTGATAACAGTTTATGCTTTAAATGTAGAAGTCATTAAAGAAAGCGTACCAATGGTTGTCGTGCTACTTGTTGTTCCTGCACTCGCTGCTGTTGGTTATTTATGGAAGCGTATCAAGCAATGATCTGTGTATTGTTGCCAACATAAAAGCCAACA
>JGI24023J19991_10001711_pt1 | contig 16537 bp, 17 predicted proteins | sample Cruoilmetagenom1_FD_19991 | JGI IMG/M metagenome (IMG submission 19991) | reverse complement strand
CCATGTCGGAGACCCATCCCGTCAACGAGATCGCGACTTTCCTGAACGAACATTTCGCCCTGCTGGGCACATGCGTCGAGGCGGAGGGCGGCACCGTCGACAAGTTCATCGGCGATGCCTTGATGGCATTTTGGGGTGCGCCCGATGCCCAGCCCGACGCCGCCACCCGCGCCTGCCGCGCCGCTCTGGCGATTGCTCGGGCCATCGACGCGGACAACGCCAAGCGCCAGGCTGCCGGCAAGCCGCCGATCCGCCTACGCATCGGCATCCATTCCGGCACGGTGGTGGTCGGCAACGTCGGTTGGCCGGGGCGCATCAACTACACCATCGTCGGCGATACGGTAAACACCTGCCAGCGCCTGGAATCCATGGGCAANCANGCGGANCAGGGNGANGCCGTAACAATCCTCATCAGCGGCACCACCGCCGGACTTTTAGGCGACGATTTCACTCTGGCGCCGGCCGGCACTTTCCAAGTGAAAGGCAAGGCGGAAGAGGTCGAAGCGTTTCGCTTGGTGGCGGGAGGCTGACTATCGATGCCTTGGCCGGGCTCGGTCCATTGCTGTTGCTAGCGTGGTGGCGGTGGGCAGGTTGGCTTTTCCATTCTATCGATCTATGGGATCCCCGAAGACCGGATCGCGTCCCCGAGAGTAGCCATCCACGCGAGGGAGATTGTCGGCAAAATCCACCCAAGGCAGCTTCATTCGCCAGTACGCGTGAGCCTGCGGTTCGAACCTTTCCGGGCTATCCAGAAATCCAATGGTCAAATAAAGCTCATCACTTAATCCATCGTCCAGGTAGCTGATTGAAGTACCGCATTCCGAGCAGAACGTCCGGAAGACGCCCTTGGTCCTCGAGAAAGATTTCGGTGTTCCGCGTATCAGACGGAATTGGTTTGGCCGATAGCCGACCCAGATGTTTAGTGGGCTTCCGATCGCACGACGGCAATCGTCATCGTGGTCATAACAAACCCAGAACGGTTCGCCGTGTATCTCCGCGGCTATTGCCCCACAAAAGCATGCACCGGTTTCAATTCTGCCGCTCATTCCGAGACTCTCCTCACCCCTTTTTTGTAGTCAATTTTGCCTTGTGTTTGCCCAGATAGTATTTCGGGCCACTGCGCCGATGGTCAATGTTTGCTTCGGGTCGAGTCCAGCTGTTCACAGGCTCTGAATGGTATGTCGCATGTGACGGCCCGTGCCTAGACACGGCTCCAGACCGATCTGACCTTCTGCTTGGCGCAACCAATTCCCCCCACCTAATCTGCCGCGGTTGAAACCGGGTAGGTCGAGCCCTTACCATATGCCGATCAACCGAAATAGTTTTGGACTGGATCCGTGCTGACGGACTCTACGGCGAATACCCTGCGCAATCATTTTTTCGGCTGGCAATGCCGGTTGCGGCAGCTATCCGTGCGCAATGCAGGTGGGCGGCCGACGTCGGGGATGCGGCCGGATGTGGTGTTTGTTGGGGAGGAGCAGGCGGCGGCGCGCATCACCATGCTCATCGTCAAGGCGGATCCGGAGGAAGCGACCGATCGCTTCCGCCATCTCTACCGGCGCACCAACGATCCGGCGGACCGGCGCGATGCGGCCATGGCATTCTTGGCCGCCGTCTACTATCAGCGGCCGGCCGAGTTCGCCGATGAGATGAGCGCGCTGTTCGGGCCCGGCGCGGAAATGGCCGCGCGCCTGTGCGCCGATGGCCGGTGCGTGCTGCGCTTTTCCCAGTACGAGCAGAGCTATGCCTTGCCCTGCCGGGTGCGCGCGTTGAATGAGACGGACCCGGCGTTTCAGGCCACCTATTGGCACAACGCCCTGTTCAANCCGGANNTGCCGGCGGGTATCCAAATTCTCGGCTTTCAGCCNGAGTGGGAGGACGCCACGGCGAACCCGGCGCCGATCTAAATTCCGATCAGGTACGGCGCTTTCCACCCCACCATACCGTCATTACCGGGCTTGACCCGGTAATCCATGGTGCGGCTTCGAGATGGATGCCCGTATCAAGCACGGGCATGACGATTATGCTCTAGAACTTACGGTAGGCCTTGTTCAGCTCGACCAAGGGATGGCGCTCGGACATTTGGAAGCGGATCAGCAACTCGCGCGCGATCATGTCGCGGTCTTGTTGGTTGTCCGGCAGCGTGATATCCGGCGGCACGGTGACCCAGCCGTTGATGTTACGGTCGAAGACCGCCGGCCGGCCTTCCTCGTAACCCATGTGAACGTCTTCCAGCCAGTTCAGATCGTCCCAGCCCATGACCTCCATGTATTCCCGGAGGAACGGCGTCAGGCGGTCGTAGTCGGGAACCAGATTGACATCGTAGCGATAGCCGATGTGCTGGCCGATTTCCTTCTCGCGCGCCGTATCGACCCCGTCGCCCGTAAGGTATTGGTCGATGTCTTTGTCTTGCGTCACGCGTCGTCTCCTAATACCGGGTCATGTCGGGCCGGCCGACGGTGTATTGCGAGCCGGCCAGGGGCACCATGGCCAGGGCCGAGGCTTCCATGGTCAACGCCGCCAGGTCCTCCGGCTCCAGAGAATGCACGTTGGTCTTGCCGCAGGCGCGGGCCAGCATCTGGCACTCGATGGTCAACGTGTGCAGGAAGTTATAGACCCGCTCGGCGGCGGCATCCGGGTCCAGGCGGGCACGCAAGGCCGGGTCCTGGGTGGCCACGCCCACCGGACAGCGGCCGGTGTGGCAGTGATAGCAATAGCCGGCCTCGACCCCTATCTCCTGCTCGTAGTCGGCCTCGGGAATGTCTTTGTTGCAGTTCAGCGCCATCAACGACGAGTGGCCGATGGCGATCGCATCGGCGCCCAGGGCCAGGGCCTTGGCCACNTCGCCGCCGTTGCGGATGCCGCCNGCGTAAATGAGNGAAATCTCGCCCGACTTGCCCACATCGTCCAACGCCTTGCGGGCCTGGCGGATGGCGGCGATGCCGGGCACNCCGGTTTCCTCGGTAGCCAGGTGCGGNCCGGCGCCGGTGCTGCCCTCCATGCCGTCCATGTAGATGCAGTCCGGATCGCACTTGGCCGCCATGCGCACGTCGTCATAGACGCGCGCCGCGCCCAGCTTTAGCTGGATGGGAATTTCGCCGTTGGTCGCCTCGCGAATCTCCTGAATCTTCAGGGCCAGATCGTCGGGTCCCAGCCAATCCGGATGGCGCGCTGGCGAGCGTTGATCGATACCGGCGGGAAGCGAGCGCATTTCGGCCACCTGGTCGGTGACTTTCTGTCCCATCAGATGGCCGCCCAGGCCGACCTTGCAGCCCTGGCCGATGAAGAATTCGCACGCATCGGCAAGACGTAGATGATGCGGGTTGAAGCCATAGCGCGACTGGATGCACTGATAAAACCACTTCACCGAATAGCGGCGTTCGTCGGGGATCATGCCGCCTTCGCCGGAACAGGTGGCGGTGCCGGCCATGGTCGCACCACGGGCCAGGGCGATCTTGGCTTCGTGGGACAGGGCGCCAAAGCTCATGCCGGTGATATAGACGGGCACGTCGAGCACCAGGGGCCGCTTGGCGCGCGGGCCCAGGACGGTTTTCGTCTCGCACTTCTCCCGGTACCCCTCGATGACAAAGCGGGTTAAGGTGCCGGGCAGGAAAGTCAAATCGTCCCACGAAGGAATTTTCTTGAACAGCGAGAGGCCGCGCATGCGATAGCGGCCCAGCTCGGCCTTGATATGGATGTCGTCGATGACCTCCGGCGGAAAGATCCGGCTTTGGCCAAGGATACTGGTGTTGCGCTTCGGCCGGCGCGCGGTCGGCTCCACGTCGGAGCGGGGTTGGATCGGCTTGTCGATTGTCATGGGACCGGTTGTCTCCTCTCCCGCGTTACCGGGTTAAAGAACGAGCTTCTTTTCCGTCGGCTCGAGGTTGTCGTAGTTCCATAGCTGCTTGCCGGCGACGACCTTGGTCATGTTTTCGACGCCGTTCGGCGCCTCCAGGCCATAGATCGCCAGCTTGCGTTTAAGCCATTGCACGTCCAGCTCGGTCATCTCGCCGGTTATCGCGTCGACCCCCAGGCTGGCGATCTTGCCGCCCACGTAGATGGTGCCGTCGTACATGGAATCGCCCAGATTATCGCCGGCATCGCCGAGGACGACCATGCGCCCGCGCTGCATCATGAAACCGGAGAGCACCCCGGTGCGGCCGCCGACGATGATGGTGCCGCCCTTCATGTCGATGCCGGTGCGCGAGCCCACATCGCCCTTGCACACCAAATCGCCGCCGCGGATGGCGGCGCCAAAGGTGGAGCCGGCGTTTTTCTCGACCACCACCGTGCCGGCCATCATGTTCTCGGCAAAGGACCAGCCGACGCGGCCGCTAACACGCACGTTCGGTCCGTCGATCAAGCCGCAGCCGAAATAACCCAGGCTGCCTTGGAAATAAAGTTGCAGCCGATTAAGGATGCCCACGCCCAACGAGTGCTTGGCGCCCGGATTCTTGACGACGATAGTCCCGTAGCCCTCGCTCATCAGGCGGCGCAGTTCCAGATTGACCGCCGTGGCCTCCATATCGCCGACATCGAGCTCGGTGCGCTTGTTGAAGTCGACGTCGAAGCCGGTGCGGTAGGTGAAGTTGCGCTCCTCGCTGGGCGAGAAGAACACCTGCTGGGTCCGCCCGGTCAGTTGCTCGGTGTGCATGCCCATGCGGTGGGATTCGTGTTCGCGCTTCAGTTCTTCCATACTCGGACCTCCCCTTCATAAGGGTCGAAGGTGTCGATCTCGTGCGGGAAGATGCTGCGGATGGCCACCTCTTCCGACGCCAGGACGATCAAATCGGCGCTTTCGTAGAGGACCATCGGCTTGGCCGCCATCACGTCCTTGGCCATACCCAGGCTGTCGGACGTGGCGACCAGATAGGTAAATACACCGTCCAACTCGTCGATGGAGCGCCGCATGGCGCCTTCCAGGTCGTTACCTTGCTCGATCTGATCGGCGATATAGACGGCGATCAGCTCCGAATCGCAGTTTGACATGAAGCGATGGTCGCGCCGCTCCAGGGCCCGACGGAACGTCCAATAGTTGGTCAACTGTCCGTTGTGCACCACCGAGACATCGGCGAACGGATAGGCCCAGTATGGATGCGCCGAGCGGATATCCACATCCGATTCGGTGGCCATGCGGGTATGGCCGATGGCGTGCGTTCCCTGGAACTCGCCTAGACCGTACTGCTCGGAGACACCGCCCGCATCACCCAGATCTTTGATCAATTCCAAGGCGCGGCCGATGGAGAGGATCTCGACATTCTCGATATCTTCGAGGTAGTCGGCAAGGCGCCGGACGTCGCCCGTGTAGTTGAAGATGATGCGGTAGGCGTATTCGGTTGCCGTATCTTCCTCGATGACCTTGGCCTCGAATTCGGCCATGCGCTCGTCGACCGCGGCCTTACGCTCGCGGATCTGACGGTGAATGTCGAAGCCCTTCTTAACGTCCTCTTGCTCCGCCACCTTGAAGCGCATGACATAGCGGTCCGCCGTCGGCGATCCGTAGAGCGCGAATCCGGTTGAATCGGGTCCGCGGTGCTTCAACGCTTGCAGCATCGATGTCATCTCTTGACCGATGTCCGCGGCACTGCCGCGGTGAATCAAACCGGCTATTCCACACATATCTCGCGTTATCCCTCCAGCCTACGGCAGACAGTCCCAATAGGTCTCGAGATCCCAGTTGGTGACCGTGCTATTGAATTTCTCCCACTCGTCGCGCTTGTAGTGCATGTAAACCCTGAACATCTCGTCCGGCAGGGCTTCTTTGATGACCTCGTCTTTTTCCAGGGCATCCAACGCCTGGCCAAGCGACATGGGCAGGCGCTTGACTTCCTTGCCGGCCTCCATCGCCTTGTAGATGTTCCGTTCCTCCGGTTCGCCCGGATCGATGTTTCGATCCATGCCGTCGCCAAAGGCTTTTAGAAGAGCTCCGCCCAGCAGGTAGGGATTCACCATGGAATCGACCGACCGGTATTCGAATCGGCCGGGCGCCGAGATGCGCAGCGCGCAGGTGCGGTTCTGATAGCCCCAATCCGCGAAGACCGGCGCCCAGAACCCTGTGTCCCACAGGCGTCGGTAAGAGTTCACGGTCGACGAGCCCAGCGCGGTTAAGGCGGCCAGATGCTCCATCACGCCGCCGACGGACTGCAGCCCGATTGGGCCCGGCTTCCGCTTGTCGATTTNCGGATCGGGCATGAAATGGTTCTGGCCNCCCTTGCGGTAGGAGAAGGCNCCCTCCAGGCCCGGCAGCACATCGNTGCCCAGCGAATTGACGCTGTCCTCNCCACCGGTCCAGAGCGATAGGTTGTGGTGGCAGCCCGAGGCCGAGACGCCCATGAACGGCTTGGACATGAAACAGGCGATCAGCCCATGCTCGCGGGCCACTTGCGCGCAGATCTGGCGATAAGTCGTCAGCCTGTCGCTGTTGCGCAGCACGTCGTCGAACATCCAGTTGAGCTCGAGCTGGCCCGGCGCGTCCTCGTGGTCGCCTTGGATCATGTCGAGACCCATGGCCCGGGAATATTCGATCACCTTCATAAAGACGGGCCGCAACGATTCGAACTGGTCGATGTGATAGCAGTTCGGCTTGGTGAAGCCGCCGTCGGGCAGGCCGTCCTCGCCCTTCTTCAGCCACATCATCTCGGGCTCGGTTCCGGCCCGCAAATGCAATCCGTTGTATTTTTTCTGAAACGCGTCGTGGAGGATGCGCAGGTTGCCGCGGCAGTCCGAGGTCAAATGGCCGCCCGGGTTCTCCTGTTCCTCGCGGTTCCGGAAACAGGTGCAGAACACCCGCGCCACGCGCTTGTCCCAGGGAAGCTGACAGAACGTCTCCGGATCGGGAATGCCGACCAACTCGGACGCTTCAGGGCCGTAGCCGATGTATTGACTGTGCCGGTCGACGAAGAGATTGGCGGTCGAGCCATAGACCAGCTGGAAACCCCGCTCGGCGATTTGCTCCCAATGGTCCGCCGGAATACCCTTTCCGACGATGCGCCCGGTGACCGAAACGAACTGGTAGTAGATGTAGGTGATCCCGAGTTCGCGAATCTTTTCCCGAACTTCCTGAACTTTTTTATCGCGACCGGATTCGCCGACGTGCCTTTCGAGATCAGTCATCTCTGCGGTCTCTCCCTGCCATGAACACGCTCATTCGGCGTATTTTTGATTCTTTGTGCCGACACTGCTTGCTTGACGCCGACGGCCATAGTCCAGCATATTTCTAACCAGTTTTAAACCAATTTTTTGAAAAGGTCCGCAATGGTTTCGTTTGGGGGCGACCCCGGAGCAAGGGCAGAAGCGCGGCCCGCCGAGTTGCCGGCGAGTGTCGGCGAGGGCTCGGCTGCTATTGCCGCCCGTTTGCGCCAGGCCATTCTCGATGGCACGTATGCGTTTGGCGCGCGCCTGCCGGCGGAGCGCGATATGGCGCAGCACTTCGGCACCTCGCGCAGCACCATCCGCGAGGCGTTGCGCCAGCTCGAGGAACAGCGCCTGCTCACCCGGCGGATCGGCAGCGGCACTTTCGTCAGCCACCGCATCTCGCCGGACGGCGATTACATCGCCGAGGTGACCAGCCCGCTGGAGTTAATCGATGTCCGCCTGGCGGTCGAGCCGAACATTGCCCGCTTGGCGGCCGTGAACGCCACCTCGCGCGATCTGGATCGGGTAGGCCAGGTAATGCGCGCGGTCGAGGCCGCGGGCGACGACCGGGAAGCTTTTTCCGCCGCCGACGAGCAGTTCCACTTGCTCCTCGCCGAATGCACACGCAATCCGTTGATGGCGTGGCTCTACCGGCAGATCAACGATGTGCGCGGCCATCGGCAATGGCACAGCATGAAGGACAAGATTCTCACCCCCGCGCGCATCCGTGACTACAACGCGCAGCACCGTGCCTTGTACGAGGCGCTCCGCAGCCGCGATGTGGACGGCGCCGTGGCAACGATCGTGCGCCATCTGGAGAAGGCGCGTAGTGACCTTGTCGGCGCCAGCAAGGAGTAGGCGCATCGCCACGCGTGGTGGCCAAGGCGAAACCGAGGGGAAAGTTTGTTGCCTGACAGGAAACTCGCGTGTACGATCTTAACCATCTTACTGACCAATCGGCCCAATGGTGAGCCTATTGGTTCGACCGCAGTACGGCGCGGTTAAAGGCTTTGGCGCCGCCGAAGGGGAACGACTAGGCGCGTCAGTAACCGGCGAGAAAAGACCGGGAGCATACAAGGCGCCGTGAGAGCGCCAGACCGAAAACAAGCAATCACACTTTTGGGGGGTGACTAGAGATGGACACGGATATTGGAGCCCTAACGGTCATATTCACCGAGTTCTACTACTGGTTGACCGTGGCGCTCATGTTTCTCATCCACATTGGTTTTTGTATGTACGAGGTGGGTGCATCGCGACAGAAGAACATGATGCACACCTTGATGAAGAACACGATGCTGATCCCGTTGGTAACCGTTAGTTTCTTCTTCTTTGGCTGGTGGATATATTTCGCCTTTCCGAACGGGCCATTCATTTATAAGGGCATGGGCCTGATCGCGGCACCCCACGCCGTGCCCTGGAGTGAGCTGATGGGCCCGCATCTGGGCGGGCCGCCGGTGAGCGACGCGGTGACCGCTGATGATACGGCGTTCTGGGCGCGCATCAATGGCGTCTTCTGGGCAGCCTTCCTGCTCTTCTCCTGGACGGCAGCTTCGATTGTTTCCGGTGCGGTAATCGAGCGGGTTCGCTCGGGTGCGTTCTGGGTGGTTGCGGTCATGGTCGGGTCGGTGACCTGGATCATCGACGCCGCCTGGGGCTGGCACTGGGATGGTTGGATGGTCAAGCTGCTTGGTTATCACGATGCCTATGCCTCCGGGGTCATCCATGCGATCGCCGGGGGCGCGGCGCTCGGCGTGCTGGTGCATCTCGGCCCGCGGATCGGCAAGTTCCGCAAGGACGGCACGGCACGTGACATCGTGCCGCATAATCCCTGGCTGGTGACCATCGGGTTATTCCTGATCTACACTGGCTTCTGGGGTTTCTATGTGGCGTGTAACGTGCCGATCATTGGTGCCGGGGATATCGGCTCCGCCGGCGCGACCTTCACGGCCACGAACATCTATCTGACTCCGACGACGCTTTCGGCCATCACGGTGAACTTCCTGATGTCGTTGGCTGGTGGTTTGATGGCGGGCTATACGATCTCCAAGGGTGATGCCTTCTGGACCTATTCTCTGGGCCTGGCTGGTATCATCACCGCCTCGGCGGGGAACGACCTCTACCACCCGATACAGGCGATGTTCGTCGCCGCCATCGGCGCGGTCTGTGTCTACAAGCTCCACTTCTGGGTCGAGCGGCGCTTCAAGATCGACGACGCGGTTGGCGCCGTTGCGGTGCATGGGTATGGCGGCTTCATCGGTTTGGTGCTTGCCGGCATCCTGCTCTGGGGTCATCCCTCCTCGGGGTTCGAGGGATACGCAGCAATCACGCCTTGGGGCCAGTTTATCGGCGCCGTGATCATGTTCTGGGTGCTTGGTTTCCTGCCAGCTTGGATCCTCTGTGGGTTCTTCAAGAGCATAGGTATTCTTAGAATTCCCAAGGAGATCGAACTCGCCGGCCTGGATCTGGGCGACTACCACGGCCGTTATCTGACCGAGAGTGAGGTCACTGAGGCCGAGCTTAAGGAGGCCCGCGAGGCGGGTCTTCTCCGATAACCCGAAGGGATAACCATCATGTCTATGACAAATGTTGACAGTTGGGCGGTGGATTTGACCACGATCGGTCCGATTTATCCGATGGTAGGAACCGAGGGTCTCTTGGTAATCCTCGGTGTGGTGTTCTGGATCGGCTGGCACATCTGGCAGTTTCGATTCGAGAAACGCACCTATGACGAAGATATCAAGCTACTGAGCGAACCGGGAAAGCTGGAACAGGCGATGCGTAACCACAAGCTCTGACCAGCATAACCGAATACGGGTGAGGGAGACGGGGGCGCCGTGCCAAGCACGGCGCCCCCGGCTATTCGAGGGCACGTTTCAATCTGGTAAGATCATGCTCTAATCTCTGCCATAGACGGGCAGAGAAAGGGAATGCCGTGCGGCGTGCCGCGGCCATCATGGTGCAGGGAACCGGGTCCGACGTCGGCAAGTCGTTGCTGGTGGCGGGCTTGGGCCGCGCCTTTTCCCGTCGCGGCCTGGCGGTGCGGCCCTTCAAACCCCAGAACATGTCGAACAATGCCGCCGTTGCCGCCGATGGTGGCGAGATCGGCCGCGCCCAAGCTCTACAGGCGCGGGCCTGCGGATTGGCACCCAGCATCCATATGAACCCGGTTCTGCTCAAACCGCAGACCGATATCGGCGCCCAGGTAGTGCTGCAAGGGCAGGTATGGGGAACCGTTGCCGCCGCCGATTATCTGAGCCTCAAGGCACACCTTCTGCCCAAGGTGCTCGCCAGCTTCGAGTGCTTAAGCGAGGGAGCGGATTTGGTGCTGGTCGAGGGCGCCGGCAGCCCCGCCGAGGTCAATCTGCGGGCCGGTGACATCGCCAACATGGGCTTTGCCGAGGCCGCCGATCTGCCGGTGGTTCTGGTGGGCGACATCGACCGGGGCGGCGTGATCGCCAGCTTGGTCGGCACGTGGGCGTTGCTAAGCGAGACGGAACGGGCACGGCTGGCCGGTGTCATCATCAACAAGTTTCGCGGCGATGTACGCCTCTTCGATGGTGGTCTGACCGCCATCAAGGAGCGCACGGGGCTGCCCTGTTTGGGCGTCGTCCCGCACTTCCCGGCGGCTTCGCGCTTGCCGGCAGAGGATTCGATGGCGCTTGCCAGCCCGGCCGGCGAAACGGGTGCGCGGGCCAGGGTGTCGGGGGCGGTGCTGCGCGTGGCCGTGCCGGTTCTCGCCCGCATCGCCAACTTCGACGATCTGGACCCGCTGATCGCCGAGCCGGACGTGGAGGTCGTCTTCGTCCAGGCCGGGATGCCATTACCCGGTGATGCGGATCTGGTGCTACTGCCGGGCTCCAAGGCGACGCTAAGCGATCTTGCCTATGTGCGTTCTCAAGGTTGGGACATCGACATTGCCGCCCATGTCCGCCGGGGCGGCTGGCTGCTTGGCCTGTGCGGCGGGTATCAGATGCTCGGCCGGCACTTGCGCGATCCCAACGGCATCGAAGGACCCGCCGGCGAGGTGCCCGGCCTGGGCCTCTTGGATGTGGAAACCGAGATCGGCGCGGCGAAAAGACTAGCCGAGGTAAGCGGCCTCGATCACGCAAGCGGGGCGCCTGTGTCCGGCTATGAAATGCACATGGGCACGACCGACGGGCCGGGCCGCGCGCGGCCCCTGCTCCACCTGGGCGAGCGGCCGGAGGGCACGGTTTCGCCGGACGGCCGTGTCATGGGATGTTACCTGCATGGACTTTTCGCCGCTGATGAATTTCGCCGCGCCTTCCTCTCGCGTCTGGCCGGCCGCGCCATTGGCGGTGTTTCCTTCGAGGTTGAGGTGGAGCGCGTTCTCGATGCTCTGGCCGATCATCTGGAAACCTATCTCGATCTCGACGCCCTACTCGCGGTGGCACGCCGCCGCGATATGGCATAGCATCCGCGCGCCATGATCGATTTCCAACCTATCCTCGAAACAGCCCGGAGCCGCGCCGGGGGCGAGGATGCGCTTAACCGGCGCTTGCCCACGGCGATGTCGGTCGCCGCCCTGCGCGACCTGGGCGATGATCGCTATCTATCGCAGATGTCGTTGCGCGTCTTTCGAGCCGGCCTGAAGCATAGCATGGTAGATGGCAAATGGCCGGCCTTCGAGGAGGTCTTCCACGGCTTCGATCCGCACCGGGTTCGGGCCATGAACGACGAAGATCTGGAGGCGTTGCTGGCAGATGCCCGGATCATTCGTCATTGGGGCAAGATTTGTTCGGTGCGGCACAACGCCGCCGCTCTTTGCGATCTGGCGGAGACTCATGGCGGGATGGGCGCCTATTTGGCAGACTGGCCGGCGGCTGACACCGTCGGCTTGTGGGACGATCTGGCCAAGCGTTTCACGCATTTGGGCGGCAATTCCGGCCCCTATTTTTTGCGCATGGTGGGCAAGGATACGTTCCTTCTGACAAACTACGTGGTGCGCGCCCTGGTGCACTGGGGCGCTTACGACGGCAAGGCCAAAGGCAAGCGCGAGCTTGCAAAAATTCAGGAGGTATTCAACGGATGGGCGGCGGCAACCGGGCTGTCCTTCGGCCACCTCAGCATGATCCTGGCAATGTCTGTCGACTAGAGAGAAGCCGCTCGCAGCCTACATCTCCGCCAGCGCCACCAAAACCTCGTTGCACCCGTCGTAGATCATCGCCAGCGCCACAATCATGACGATGCCCAGGCCCAAGTAACTGAGCCAGGGATAGCGGGTCATGGCACGGGCCACAAAAGTGGCGGCCGCCCCCATCAGAACCACAGAAAGAACTAGGCCAATCGTCAGCACCGCCATGTTGTTGCGGGCCGTGCCGGCAACGGCGAGCACGTTGTCGAGCGACATGGACACATCGGCAATGGCCACTTGCACAATGGCCATGCCGATGGTTTTTCTCGGCGCAATCCCGGGCATCGCACTCGTCCCGGTGCAGTCGCCGGCCAGGGCGGTCGCCAAGCGCGCCAAGTGCAATTCACGCCACATCTTCCAGGCAACCCACAGAAGCAGCAACCCACCCGCCAGTAGCAGGCCGACAATCGCCAAAAGCTGCACGGCCACCAGGGCGAAGGCGATACGGCAAACCAGTGCGATGGCAATACCCCAGACGATAACCCGGCGGCGATCCTCAGCCGGCAATCCGCACGCCGCCATGCCGACGACGATCGCGTTGTCGCCGGCTAGCACCAAGTCGATGACCACCACCGAGGTAAGGGTCACCACATCGACGGCAAGCATATCGAAGGTCATAGGGCGCCCGTGGTACGTCGCATGATTTCGGGTCAGGGGCGGCCCTTAGCCGACCCGGTCCGGCGCAAAAAAGGGCGCTAGGACACCGATACATATAGGCGCATTTACCCCCCACGCCCAGGTGCGCAGGTGGAAAAAATCGCTTCCCGTGTCCTGGATACCGCACTAGACGCATTGAATAGATCGCCGAAACCGGCGTGAATTCACAAGCTTCAGTGTGATCACGGCAGGGTAAGTTAATGTATTTCGTTAATTTAGATAGTAAATAAACCATTACTATATTGTTGTGTTCCGCACATTTCTTGTGATATAGTTTTCTCGATTTCGCCGCACATTAACATTCATTAAAAAATCGGCGAATTAAACCCTGAAGACTTGTCGGAAATTTGCATGGAGAGACCGATCATGCCGAGATCCCGCGTCATCCCGATCCATAGGCCCAATATCGTTGCCGCCGGCATGGCTCTGGTGGCCGCGCTGGCCATCAGCCTAACCTTGTTGCGCGCGGCTGGAGCTGCGCCGGCAACCGACCCGGCCGAATTCGTGCGCGACTTCGGCAACCGTGTGATCGCGGCCGCGGCGGATAACAGCTTGTCTCCGGATCAGCGGCAGGCGGCGCTGGAGCGCCTTCTGAGCGCGGGCGTCGATGCGCGCCGGATCGGCCGTTTCGTTCTCGGGAAGTACGCGCGCCGGGCAAGCGAGTCCGAGCGGGCGGAGTTCGACCGGCTCTTCGCGGCGAGCATCGTGGCAGCTTATTCGCGGAATCTAGGGAGCTATGCCGGCGAGACCTTGCAGGTGCGTGGCGCGAAACTGCGGGGCGAGCAGGGCGCTCTCGTCAGCAGCCAGGTCATTCGTCCCAAGGGTCCGGCGGTTGCGGTCGACTGGCGCCTGCGCGACGATGCGGGCACCTGGCGGATCGTCGATGTGGTGATCGAGGGGCTCAGCATGGCGCTGACCCAGCGCGCCGAATATGCCGCGGTCATTCGTGCCGGCAACGGGCGCCTGGAAAGCCTGCTTGCGCGCTTGCGTGAGCAGGTCCCAGCACAGGACGCTGAAGTCGCGGGCCTTACTGTCGAAACCGACTAGCGGAGATCAGGGGATGTGGATGGGGATCATAGTACGCCGTGCCACGACGGTCGCGTTCATGGTGCTTTTGCTCGGCCTTGGTGGATTCGTTAAGGGGAACGAGGTCGACCAAAACAATGCGGCGCCGGCTCAAGTATTTCGTCAATGGCTGCCCGCCGCCTTGGCTGGTGACTCGGTGGCGCAGTTCGAACTTGGCCGTGCCTATGCCGACGGTGCCGGCACCGTCGCGGATATGGCCGAGGCCGCGCGCTGGTACAAAATGGCGGCCGATCAGGGCAACGCTCGGGCGCAACGCGACCTGGCCATCCTCTACAACAAGGGTCTGGGAGTGCCGCAGGATTACGTGCAGGCCTACGTCTGGTTCGATCTCGCCGCCGTTCGTTTCGGCACGGGTCGCCGCTACGATCAAGCGATGGAAATGCGCAACATGATGGCCGCGTTCTTATCGCCGGAGCAACTGGGCGAGGCCAAGCGCCTATCCGAGGAATGGCAGACTAAAGCCGAGTGACGGCGATCTCCGTGCCGAAGGTATAGACGCGGAAAGGCCGCCCCCCCACCCTAACCCTCCCCCACGAAGGGGGGAGGGAACAATATTACGGCACAGTTTGTTATCCCCCTCCCCCTTGATGGGGGAGGGATGGGGTGGGGGTGACGCTCGAAAACCGACAATCGGTTCTTAAGTCGTCTCGATCGTGCCGATCATCCGCTCAACCTCGTCCCGGTATTTCGGGAAATAGTGCTGCCGGGCGCCTGCGTAGACGATGAGGTGCAGCTTGCCGTCGATGGTAGCGCCGATCGCCAGGCCGTCGACCCACAATCCGTCGGAAGACGTGTAGCTGAGATCGAAACGAAATCCCGGCACCGTCCCGAACTGAGTCGGCCGAAGGGCTGTTCCCTCGACATTGCCGGCGCCGCCGCGCGCGATGCTGTCGACGACAAACTCCATCACCTCGCTCGCCTTCATCGCCGGGTCGTAGGTTGGCAGTTTGACGTCTTTCGAAACCGTTGAATAAACGATCCCCGGCTTCCATCCCGCTATAAAAGCGGATCGCTTCCAGGCTCGCGCCGTCGATGGTCCAGACCTCGACCTTGTCGTCTGTGATCTTGCTCCACTGGATGCCTGGTTCGACGGTGTAGGTGCCGCCGATGGTTTGCCGTTTGGCGTCCACCAGGGAATATGCGGCGCATCCTCCCAGGACCGCCAGCATGGCAAGAATTGCGATAGGTCGTTTCACGGTGTGCCTCACTGCATCTGTTGCAAATAGTGCTCGATCATGGCGCGATCCTCGGCGTCTTGTTGGGCCGTCAGGTAGACCTCGAAGGCCGTGCGCGCTTCTGCGACATTTCCAGCCGACCATTGCATAAGACCAAGCGACCGGTATGCCTCGGCAGGCGCGTTTCCACTTCCTATCGCAGCGGTATAGGCAGCAATGGCCTTCTCGTCGTCATCGTCCTCTCCGCGCAACCGGTGCATCTCACCGCGATAGAAAAGCAGCTCACCATCTTCCATTCCGGCCTCAATCAACTGATTGAGCAGGACCTCGAAGCGCCCGTAGTCCCGCTGGCGCAACTCGTCCAGCAGCCAATCGCCGCGGAATGGCGCGGTGACGGCCGCATGGCGCTCCCGCCCGACGGTTGTGCCGGTGTTGTCTGTTTCCTCGGCGAGTTTCGCCAAGGTTTCGCTGCGCTCTTTGGCCGCCGGATGNGTCGAGAAGAAGGCNGATTTCTTTTCNGGNTCNTCGCTNGCNTCNCGTTCTTCGATGAGCTGNNGCCANNTNTTTGCNGNTTCGCGNGGATCGAATCCGCTCTCTCGCATCATCGTTAGTCCGCGCGTGTCTGCTTCACGCTCCATGTCGCGGGAGAACGACATGATGCTGTCGTAGGCGGCAAAGCCGGCCAGGATGCCGACAATACCGCCAGTGGCAAACGTGAAAAACACCGCCGCATCCGTCGTATTCCGTATTTCACGCCAGCGCTTCAACGAATGACGGTCGATGTAGTGCGCCAACTCGTGACCAAGTACGGAGGCAAGCTGCGCCTCGTTCTGTGCTCTTAGAATAATGCCGGTCCAAACGATCATGACGCCGTTCGGCGCCATGCTGGCGTTGAAATCGGCGTTGCGTACGATATAGGTGCGGACATCTGCGCAGTAGCTAGTGTCTAGCTGACAAAGAATATCCCGCACATAGGCATTGAGATTGGGATCGGTGACTACCTTGCCAGAGGTTTGCAGATCTTCCTCGACCCGGTCCATCTGCATCCATAAGCCGGCTTCGTCGGACTCGATGGTGGGCCGCTCGCCCGGTTCGATCTTCTGAATATTCCCGGTCTGGGCGCACGAGGCGACAAACAGGGCGGCGGCGGCCAACAAGCTGGTCGCCCGGGTGGATGTCATAGGGGCAATTCGTCGAGTAGGTTTTCGGTCGCGCCGCGTGCCAACTCCGGCTCTCGTAAATCGCCGGCTTGACTGACTAGGCGGTTGAACCAAATGATCTCGCCATTGCGTAGATCGACCAGCGAGGCAAATCCCACTTGGCTGCCACCTCG
>JGI24023J19991_10001709_pt1 | contig 16558 bp, 17 predicted proteins | sample Cruoilmetagenom1_FD_19991 | JGI IMG/M metagenome (IMG submission 19991) | reverse complement strand
TTTCCCATTGCACAGGAATGGCAATAGCCGTTAAGTTGGCTCAAGCGTTCGGCGATAAATTCTTCTTCAACAACGCCGGCACAATCACGGAGATATGAAAAAATTTGCCGGTGAATGAACGGCGAAGGTAATCAATTATATTTTTATATGATCAGATGTAAAACCAAAACGTCATTTAAATTTGGGGGCCCGTGGTCCAGGGGTTATGACGTCGCCTTCACACGGCGGAGATCCGGAGTTCAAATCTCCGCTGGCCCATCTAATTTAATGAATGAAGGGGAAAGGATGTGTGAGGTCATATTTGATATAGATGGGGTGGTTATAGATATCTTAACTATGATTTTGGATATATATAATGGGAGATATAAAGAGGATTACAAATCCTCTCAGATAGATAACTGGGACTTGTCCGATCTTTCCTTGGAAAAGGAGGGCATATTTGAGCTATTTCATGAGATATACTTAATACCGGAAGAGAATATCCAATACTATCCGATGGGGATAGATCTGATAAAAAAATATGAGGATAAGACTATAGCCTTCATAACAGGAAGAGATAGGAGATATAATTTTTATACGAAGCGGTCTCTTGATCACATCTTTGAAGAGAACGATTTAGATATCTCTTATGCTATCTATAACTCTACAACCAAATACGACGATTTTGAGGGGTTATATAGAGATTGTTTAATTTATTACGAAGATTCTCCAAAGATATTCCCAATGCTCTACGATATTAATAAAAATGGCTTTTTGGTAGCCCATAACTACAACAGAGAACTATGGGATAAATTTCCGACCGTGAATGTCTGTTAGAACAAAAATTACTTCTTCTCAATTGAGATGACCTTTACATCAAGGGTGTATGCACAGTTTATATTTACGCCTTCTTCGGAGACACCTGTGACTATGCCCACTATGGGTATATAATCTATTCTCATTTGTATGACATCTCCCTCATGCGGAAGCGTCTTAAAATTTTTAGTAGGAATTGTTAGTTTTGGGCTATCCAATGGATACGCATTTAGCTGTAGCTTCTTCTCTTCTCCCTCACCAATCCCGATCAGTTCTTCATCAAGCCCCTCCAAACAGGTATCTTTAAACGCTTCTCCAACAATAAAAACCGATGGAAGCGTCCCTTTCCCTTCCGAGACGCCGCTTCTATTTGTATCTAAAACTCTGCCATCTGCCAGATACCACACATATCCGATGCTCACCATATCTCCTCTTTCAACTGTCTTCTCTTCTCCACCAGGACGGAAACCATAGCCAACTATAGATACCACCATTATGAAGATCAGGAATAGTACGAGGATCCGAGATGCCTTCTCTGATGCCATTTTGATATCAGATAACTCCCATGTATTGTAATGCCTTAAAGATCAAGGTGCAACCGCCTATGAATAGTGCAACCATCGCAGAAATTTGAGCAGACCAGATGAAGAGATATAGTCTCGTTCTGCTCTTTTCATCGGGAAAATACTCTTCTAATAAACTCTTTTTGGGCATTCTCTTCTTCTTCTCAACTTTACATCTTTCGTGCTAAAAACTTACGCAGTTGCCTTCTCAATTTTTTTCGCTTCCAGGATTGCCTTGATCTTCTTGAGTCTTGGCACGTTCTCCCTCTCCATCTCTTCGAGTCTCATCGTTATATACCGGACGGTGGCGGAGAGTCTCGGAAGCATGACATATTCCAACGCATTCACCCTTCTCTTGGTCTTCTCGACCTCTTCTCCCAATCTTCTGACCGTTCCCTCCACCTCTGCAAGTCTCACCAGCCTCTTAATTGCCGACTCAAAGTTCTTCGCCGCATCATCCAACTTGGAAGATGTCTCTATGATGCCATAACCCCTCTCTAAGAGATTTCTTTCAGTATCAGATACTTCTATAGCGGGAACGGAAACACCCATTATATTTCTCGGATAGAACGTGACCTCAATCTTTTGTGGCGTCACATTTGAGATCTCTTCAACCTCCCTAACCCCCATCGCCGTTTGAGCCCATAACAAATCCTTATATGCAATAGAAAGGGATTTCTCGGCATCCTTTCTCAGATTTCTAACTTCTCTGGCAACATCGAGAAATTCCATGATCAGTGCGTCTCTCTTCTCTTTTAGGAGCTTATGCCCCTTCTCTGCCAATTTTTCCCTTCGCTTCAAGTTNAAAAGTTCCATCCGGGTGGGCTTCGTCCCCTCAATTATATCGGGCATTTCAAGACCTGTGCTTTGGATGATATTTCTCGATTATATCGTCGTCTATTCTTTTTAATTCTCTCTCCGGGAGCATTGAGAGCAAATCCCATCCCAAATCGAGTGTCTCTTCGATGCTTCTGTTCTCATCTCTATCCTGTGTCACAAACTCCCGTTCAAATCTATCCGAAAATTCCAAGTACTTTTTATCTCTGTCCGTAAGGGCCTCTTCTCCCACGACGGCGACCAGATCTCTCATGTCTCTTCCTTCTGCATAAGCAGAATAGAGCTGATTTGAAACTCCGGAATGATCATCCCTCGTCTTCCCCGCGCCTATTCCCTGGTTCATCAATCTCGAGAGCGAAGGTAATACGTCCACAGGTGGATATATACCCTTTCGGTGCAGTTCTCTTGAGAGAACAAATTGCCCCTCCGTTATATAACCGGTCAGATCGGGAATTGGATGAGTTATGTCATCATCTGGCATCGATAGAATCTGCATCTGTGTAATAGAACCTTTTTTGCCGCTTATCCTCCCGGCTCGCTCGTAACTCATAGCGAGATCCGTGTACATGTAACCGGGATAACCTCTTCTTCCGGGAACTTCCTCCCTCGAAGCAGATATCTCTCGAAGCGCCTCACAGTAATTTGTCATATCTGTTAAGATGACTAAAACGTGCATATCTTCCTCAAAAGCCAGATATTCTGCAGTCGTTAATGCCATCTTCGGTGTGATGAGCCGTTCGATTGCTGGATCGTCTGCGAGGTTCATGAACGCGACGATCCTCTCCATCGCCCCTGTCCTCTCGAAATCCTTCATGAAGAAGTTTGACTCTTCATAGGTGATCCCCATCGCGGCAAATATCACCGCAAATTGTTCCTCTTTTCCCAAAACCTTTGCCTGCCTTGCTATCTGGGCCGCAAGCTCGTTGTGAGGAAGACCAGATCCACTGAAGATCGGGAGCTTCTGCCCCCTGACGAGGGTGTTCATACAATCGATCGTGGATATGCCCGTTTGGATGAACTCGTTTGGATATTCTCGCCTGTATGGGTTCATCGGAGCTCCATTGACATCGTATCTGCTCTCCGAGATGATCTCTGGACCTTTATCGATCGGCCTTCCAAGACCGTCGAAGAACCTTCCCAGCATCTCCACGGAGACGGGGATCTTCATCGTCTCTCCCGTAAACCTGACCTTCGTCCCGGACGTATCCAGCCCACTCGTTCCCTCGAATACCTGGACGACCGCCGCGTCGCCCCTTGCCTCGAGAACCTGACCTTTTCGCTTATCACCGCTCGGAGTCTCTATCTCAACGACCTCCCCATAAGCCGCACCTTCTACCCCCTGAACAACGATCAGCGGTCCGCTCACTTCACCGACAGAAGTATATTCTCTGATCTTGATCAAATCCATTATGCTAGCTCCTTGAACTCTTTGTCCATCTCGCCATATATCTCTTTTAACTTCATTTCTACTCCTTCCTGGGGAATGTATTTCATTCTGGCCACCTCATCCAAGATCGGAAGATCCGCAATCTTTTCTACACTTGTACCCCTTCCCAGAGCGTCCGAAGCATACTCGTGGAATTTCAATATCACCTTCAGCATCTCGTATTGCTTCTCTATACTGCAATACGTGTCGATATCATGGTAGGCATTCTGCATCAGAAAATCCTCCCTGATCATTCTTGTCACCTCTAAAACGAGTCGCTCTCTTTCGGGTAAGGCATCTGGACCTACAAGCTGGACGATCTCCTGTAATTCTGATTCCTGCTGCAAGAGCCTCATAGCATCCTTTCTGTTCGATGTGAAGTCTTCTGCAACATTATCATCAAACCATTTTGAAAGTTCCTCGGCGTAGAGTGAATAACTTCTGAGCCAATTTATCGCGGGAAAATGTCTTCGATCTGCTAAAGACGAATCTAATGCCCAGAAGACCTTGGTGATCCTCAACGTATTCTGCGTCACGGGTTCTGAGAAATCTCCCCCTGGTGGTGAGACCGCACCTGTCACGGAGACTGATCCTACTTCTCCGTTCAACGTGGTGACCTTCCCGGCACGTTCATAGAAGTCTGCCAATCTGCTCGCCAGGTATGCTGGGTACCCCTCCTCTCCGGGCATCTCTTCCATCCTGCCAGATATCTCTCTAAGCGCCTCTGCCCATCTACTCGTCGAGTCAGCCATGAGGGAGACCTTGTATCCCATATCTCTATAATACTCCGCCATCGTAATTCCCGTATATACAGATGCTTCTCTGGCCGCAACGGGCATGTTGGACGTATTTGCAATTAATACGGTTCTCTCCATCAAAACTTCGCCGCTCTTGGGATCTATCAACTTTGGAAAATCTTTCAGAACCTCTGTCATCTCGTTTCCACGCTCTCCACAGCCCACATAGACGATTATATCTGTATCGCTCCACCTGGAAAGCTGATGCTGTGTGACCGTCTTTCCCGTTCCAAATCCTCCGGGTATAGCGGCCGTCCCCCCTTTTGCCACTGGAAAGAAAACATCTAAGATCCTCTGCCCCGTTATCATCGGTTCATCAGGTTCCATCTTCTCTATATAAGGTCTTGGGATTCTGACCGGCCATTTGTGATAGATATATAGCGGGGTCTCTTCTCCACTCTTCTCCAACGTGCCGATTGGATCATCTATCTTGAATTTTCCTTCGTTTATCTCCTTTATCATTCCGTTAATTTTTGGAGGAAGCAGAACTCTATGTTCGATGACCTTACTCTCCGGCAACGTTCCGATGATTTGACCAGCTTTAACTTCTTCCCCCTTCGCAACGGAAGGCGCAAAATCCCACTTCTTATTCACGTCCAGACCAGAAACATCCAACCCTCTCTCTATGTAGTCCCCTGATCTCTCCGCGATCTCCATGAGGGGCCTTTGAACGCCATCATATATGTTCTTTAATAAACCAGGTCCCAACGAGGCTGATAACGGCATTCCAGTCCCCAAAACACCTTCACCCGGTTTTATTCCCGTGGTATCCTCATAGACCTGAATGTAGGATTTATCCCCTTCCAGTCCTATATTTTCACCCAAAAGACGCTCTTCGCCCACCCTAATAACTTCATACATCGTGGAACCTCTCATTCCATCCGCAACGACGAGGGGACCCGCGACCTTTATAATCTCTCCTTTTATTACCAAAATCTCACTCCTCCTTCTGAATGATCTCGACACCTATCGCCCTTTTAATTAGCTTGGAGATCGAATCTTCTCTTTGCTCCATTGGTCCTAGATAATCTGGAATTTCAATCAAAATTGGTGTTATACTTCTCTTCGTCTTCTCAAACTCATCTATAGTCTCTCTATTTTTTTCTGCAATCTTCTCGGTGATGAATGCAATACCAAAATCCTCCTCGGCCAATTTTGATAGTATCCCCTCCAAATCTTTATCTCCGAACGTCTCGCTCATGCCCCCGAGCTTGAACCCCGTCCTTGTAACATCGTCTCCAATTATCGCTATCTTCTTTCCCATTTTAGATCATCTTCATGCGTTTATCATCAACGGTTTAATCTCATCTGCCGGCAAATTCAGATATTTTGCGGTCATTATCCTTTTGAGGTTCTTGGCCTCCATATCTTTCACGGATAGAAAGCCTATTATTGGCCCCATGCCGAAGGGGTGACTCGTCGATATATCCATTCCCGTTCTTGCTATTAACCCATCTAAAACGTTCTCAAAAGCGGATAAGCTTTTTTCTTTATCATATTCCGGCAGAACTTCCGTGAGGGGTTTGTAAAAGACGGTGCCTTCTAGCCCATTTATCATATCTGTGATCCCAAGTTCATCAAAACTTTTCGCAATCCCTTCTGCCAGCCCGGCATTCTTTATCAAAAAAGGCTCTATTTGTCGGTAACTCATACCATCCCGCTTCGCTCTGAGGAGCGTCTTCAGGTTCTGTACACCAACCATTGTGGAAAAGTATCTCTTGACCTCAGGCTCGTTTGGAGGCAACTCCTTTAACATTACCTCATAAACCACCCTGTAAAGAGCATTTTCTAGAATAGATAAACTCCCCGTTTGTCTATAGTGTGGTATATATGCCGATAGATCGAAAGCACTTCCTTCGAGACCAGTGGCCATTTCATCCATAGTTCTTGCGTCAACAAGATTTTTAATGCTCTTCTCCATGGGGCTCCTAACCATGAGTTTTATAATGTCCTCGTCAGTTTTTCCTCCCCGCCCCGTCTCAAAGAGATGAACATTCCTTACGATAAGCTTGAGGTTTCTCGCGTCCCACATAGCCATTAGTGTTTTCATGAGTGGCAAATCCTTCTTCGGTACGATACTAGCAATTTCCCAGTAAAGATCTGCCATATACTTATCCACAGGTGTTTCCACATCCTCCGCCTTATCAATGGAGATCGACTGAGCAAATTTTAAATGATCGGTGTTTTCGAGCATTGAAATTACTTCGGAGAGAGATGCCACAGAAATCATCTCTTCAAAGGTGTCACTTTTTATAAGCTTCGCCTCTTTAGCCCTTATTCTCGCATTCGGATAAACGTACGGTACGATATTCTTCAGCTTTTTAACGACCGGATATAAGAACGCTATCCCCATCACACCCATTATGACGACGAATATTCCCGCCACCTCGGTACTCATAGAGCCCAAAAATCCAGAGATCGCCATTATAATTCCCTTATCACCGAGTTATTATCCAAACAATATTTTGGCTACATCCGCTCTCAGCAAGCTCATCGATCTTTCGAGCCTAGCCTCCAACGTGTTATCCACCGCTATCGTTTTAGATTTTACAATGACCCCACCGATACATTCGATCGTTTCATCAAGATCATACTTCGTCTCACCGAGTGCCTTCTTAAGCCGGTCTTCATTCTCCTTTAGCACCTTCTTATCTTTCTCATCCACGAGGATCTTTACCTCTTTCTCTCCTACCGTTTCGACGGACGATTTTATGAGCTCGAATAAGACCTCTTTATAATCCTCTGAGTTAGTGATCTTCTTCATCTTCTCTATTGCCCGATCAAATACGTCCTTTATTATCGTTTCCTTCGTGGCCAACTGGTCTTTTTTTGCCTTTATTCTTCCATCAGCTAAAATTCGCTGCCTTTCTAGTTCTGCAAGGCTTTTTCCTCGCTCCATAACCCTCTTCTTTTCCTTCTCTGCCTCTTCCCTCTCACTCTCTATTATCTTATTTATCTCCGCTTTGGCATCCTCCTCAATCTTTCTTATCTGCTCCTCTGCCTTTGCTACAATATCGCTGATGATAAGTTGGATCCCTTCCGTCACCAATACCCTCCCTCCATAAAATTTCGAGTTACTCGAGTTACATTATACCCGATCCGACCATCAGCAGTATCGCGATGAGCAACGAAAATACCGCGAACGTCTCGGACATCACCGTGAGAACCATTCCAGAACCAAATGTTTCTGGACTTTTGGCAGCCATTCCAGCACACGCTCCTGCAGTAATACCCTGTCCTATGGCAGTGATTCCTCCAAGACCAGAACAAAGACCAGCGCCTAATGCGATCATCCCCATCTCCGTCGGCACCTCGATTCCGGCCCCGCCAAGGAGACCAACGCCTATNATTATCAATATACCAGTTAGGAATCCATATATCCCCTGGGTCTGTGGCAATGCCTGATATATTAATACCTGACNAAATTTACTTGGATCTTCTGCCAAGACCCCAGCTCCTGCCTCTCCCGCGATACCAACTCCCAAACCGGCTCCGATAGCCGAGATACCCATAGACAAACCGGCCCCTATTGCCGCAAGGGCCATGCCCATTCCCATAACCATCTTTTCACTCCTCCTATTTCAATACAGTTTTTTCTCTATTCTCCTTGAACGGTGTAAATTCAACTCCGCCACCTTCATAAAACTTACTGAAGAACTCCACATAGTGCAATCTCATGCTGTGGACGAAACTTCCAAGCGTCTGTAACAACCAATTGAGTATGTGCCCCATAAGCCCTATTAAAACCGCAAAAACGATACCTATTGTTGGAATCCCACCTGCCAAAGCGGCCAGTGCATTGAACGTCAATGCCATCCCGTAGGTACACAGACCGAGTGCCATCAATCGTACGTATGACAAAACATCACCAAGTGCACCCGTTATCTGGAAGAAGAACATTCCCTTATGGCCAACCAACAATAAGACAAACGCGACTAAAATCAGAATGAGAGCAGATATCAAATAATAAGAAGCGCTATTAAAGTACAACAGAACAATGGCAGGCTGAATCAAGAGGAACCATAGATCCCCTGTAAATGCATCTTTGATCTTTTCTTTTTTAAGATTTCCGATGATCCCGGTCAAGATACCTGTGTCCAGATGAATAATCCCCAACAAGAGCGAGATGACCAAGAAGAGTATAATACCCTGCTGTCCCGTCACTTCGCAGAGCCATCCTGCACTTCCCATAGGCTCAAAGAGCAGGATGGAGTTGAGGGCATTGATTCCAAGATATTTCACGAAGAGGTCTCCAAACCACCCCCCTGTTATTGCACCTATCGCCACGGATACGACACCACAAACCGTGAAGATAATACCAAAATCTTTATACATTTTATTATATTTCCCGCCCCCCTTCCAGAGGAAAAGACCTAAGAGAAGGTTCACGAAACCATACATCGCGTCTGTAAGCATCAAGGAAAAGAATATCATGAAACCGATCGCCAAGAGAACCGTCGGATCGTATTCATCATATTTTGGTGTGGAAAAGAGCTTGGTTATCAGCTCAAAGCTTTTAAAGAACCCTTTATTATTAAGTTTTACCGGCACGTCATCTGATGGATCCGGATCGGATGTGTGGAAATGGATGCGCCCGTTCACATCGTTTATCAGCTCTTCTCTGAGTTTGTCTGCCCTATCGGCCGGGATCCATCCCTCGGCAACGAATGCCTCCTCCGTTTTGAGAAAATTCGTTTTAACTTCAGTCCTCTCCCGTTCAAAGATCATAAGTTCAAGAATCTGTTCTAAATCATCCCTGTGTTTGTCCGCAGCTTCGGCGATAACCTTCTCATAACCGCACCTTTCGTCAATGAGTTTATTTTTAGCGCTTTCAAGTTGAGCAATGACTTCTGATGGCGTTCCACGAATTCCCACATCCTCAAATTCGATATTTATCCTGTCAAATCCGGCTCTCCTCAAGGTATTCGATATAGAATCGAAATATTCTTTCAAACAGACTATTACAAGAATGTGATCTTCTGTCTCTGGAATTTTTTGGTCGTAAATGTAGATTTTCTTCGTGATATCCTTTGTTTCTTTCTCTATTCGTTCGAGAATGTCCGCGGATGCAATCCCAACGAATGTTGAAGTATAATACCCCCCGATTAGAAGGGATATATCCACGTTCAGCGTGGATATTCTTTTGATGCCCTCGAGAAAAGCATCGATGCCTTCCACCCTCTTATCTATCCCATTTATCTTCTCCATCGGTTCATCTATTTCACTTTTGACGCGTTCTAAAACTTTTCCCACTTCGATCATTAACTCTTCGCCGTGTAAATCACCCACCGGGATTTTTTTTGGAGGAGAGGGATTGAAGAGAGCTTTGAAAAAGCCATCCTTCTCTTCAGGATTCGCTTCCTCAAACGTCTCTAATATTTTGTTTATAGATACTATATCGTTATTCATCGTTCTCAAATTCGGATCGGATGGATGAGGGTCTAAAATAGCACTCCACTCCTCTTCCCCTAACTTATTGCCCATCTCTTTTATCTGCACTACGCCGCGACGGTGCAACGTTCTGATGATTTTGTCTTTATACTCCTCGGTTGATATCAGATCCACCTTTTTCATCCTTACCGGTCTAAACATCGAAGATCACCCGAGAATCTGCGTAACGACGCGGTCCACCGCTTCGTCGATCTTCGATATGGCATTCTCTTTTAAAACCTTTATATTCCTCTCGTTCTCCGATAAGATTGCTTCTGACTCCTTTTCTGCATCAGATTTGGTATTCTCCATCATCACTTCAACCTCTTTCTTGGCCGCTTCTACCGCCTCTTCATAAGAGGTTCTGGCGCTATTTTCCGCATCCTCGATCCGCTTCTTGGCTTCCTCTCTTGCCCTAGTGATATCACTATTGCATTCGCCTTCCTTACCCCTTATTTCCTTCAGTGATTCTAAAACCATCTAACCCCCAATCCCGAGGGCGGATTGACATATCCCTTATTTAAATTTTTTGATTATTTTAAATAGCTATGAACCACTCGTAACTATTCCATATTCTTCATTTAAAATATCCTCCGAGACGGTTGAGTTAGGCGGTACATACATTTCGGGCCAGATCTTTACGTAAGATCTCACCGTAGAATTATTTCCTATATCAGATCTAGGGCCAATTACGACTCCGTTCTCTATGACACAGTCTCGCCCAATTTTGGTGCATCCATCTATGATCGCACTCGAGATTATCGATCCTTCCTCTATCGTTACGTCGTCATAAAGGATGGCAGATAATATCTTGGAATCGCTCTCTATGCTACAGTTCGATCCAAGAGATGTATAGGGAGCTATCAGAACATCTTCTCCTATGGTGGTATTCTCCCCAACGATCACCGGACCCACGATCGAGGTGCCTCGCCCGATTTTAACCCCGTTTTGAATACTGATTGGCCCCCTGATCTTACCTTTGGAATAAAATTCTCCAGTTATCTCCGTTCCTACCATATCCCCGAGCTTCCAACGAACCGCCTCCCTATAACTTTTGATATCTCCAACATCACTCCAATGCCCTCGGGAGAGCCATCCGCCCATCTTTTTACCGCCTTCTAAAAATCTCGGAAATAGATCTTTTGCGAAATCGTATCTTTCCCCCTTTAGGACACACTCAAATATCTCGGAATCACAGACGTATATCCCGGTACTCGCCAGATTGCTGAATACCTCTCCGGGCAGTGGCTTCTCCTTGAATCGCTTTAGCTCATTTTTTGCGTTCATCTCGACGATGCCGTACTCTCTGGGATCATCCATGCAAACGAGTCCGATTGTCACGATAGAATCGTTTCTCTTGTGAAAATCGCATATCTGCTTGAGATTGAAGTCCAATGCGAGATCCCCACCGACTACCAGGAAAGTATCCCCGTCTAAATAATCCTGTGCGTTCTTTACGCTGCCGGCCGTTCCAAGTTTCTTCTCTTCATATACATATTTTATATTCGCCCCGAATAGGGATCCATCTCCAAAATATTCCTCGATCTTCTCACCCTGATATCCGAGCGTTATGACAATCTCATCGAGACCACTTGAGACGAGATTTTCCACCAGATGTTGAATGGAGGGTTTATTCAATAGGGGAATCATCGGTTTCGGCCTCTCAAACGTCAAAGGCCTTAAACGAGTTCCAACACCCCCACACATGATGCATGCCTTCATAGCTCTATCAACTCATCCAAATATCTTTCCAAAGACCCCTTTCTTCTTATTCTGACCTATGGAATCAAACTCTTTGACCAGTTCCTTTTGCCTCTCGTTTAACTTCTTTGGAATGGTTACCTTTACTTTAACCTTCTGATCTCCCCGTCCATAACCGTGTAGGTGTGGAATTCCCCGCCCCTTCAAGAGAAAAGTGGTGTGTGTCTGCGTTCCGGGAGGTATCTTCATCTCAGCCTCTCTTCCATTGAGCGTTGGAACCTCTACCTCATCTCCGAGCACCAGTTGACCAAAACTTACGGGTAGATCGCACAGGATATCATCTCCATCCCTTCTGAAGAGATCGTCTTCTTTTATATATATCATCACGACGTACAGATCTCCGGGAATATCTCCATATTCTCCTTCGCCAACAATTCGCAATCTAGATCCGTCTTCGACGCCTGGAGGTATCTTAACTTTCATCCGCTTCTCTTGAATTGTCCTTCCCGTTCCGCCGCATCTGGGACAGGGATCTTTTATTACCACACCTTCTCCACCACAATCCGGACAGGTGGTTATATTCATGAATTGTCCAAAAGCTGTCCTCCTCACATTCTGTATCTGTCCTCTTCCATCGCACCTTGGGCACTTCTCTGGGGAAGAACCGGCCTTACTCCTTCTGCCGTTACATTCCGGGCAAATCCCATACTTCCTAACATTTATCTCCTTATTAACCCCAAAGGCGGCATCTTTAAGGCTAATCTTTAGGTCATATCGTATGTCCGCACCCCTTCTCGCCCTTTCACTTCTATTAGAGAAACCGCGATTGAAGAAGCTTCCTCTGCCATTGGAGAAACCGAAATTAAAAAAATTTTCGAAGATGTTCCCAAGCCCGAGATCTCCGAATATATCGTCGAAGTTCACCCCCCTGAATATGTCCTCCGTCGAATATCCGCTTATTCCCGCTTCCCCGAACATATCGTACTGTTCTCTCTTCTTGTCATCCGAGAGAACAGCGTATGCCTCTGATATCTCCTTAAACTTCTCCTCCGCATCCGGGTTCTTATTAATGTCCGGATGGTGCTTCATCGCGAGCTTTCTATACGCTTTTTTTATCTCTTCCTTGCTCGCATCCTTTGAGACGTCCAATGTCTCGTAGTAATCTTCTGCCACCGCTAATCACTTAATTAATCTTTTACCTCATAATCCGCATCTATATAATCGTCCCCTTTCCCTTCTTGATCTACCGGGCCTTGCTCTTTTTTTTCTTCTCCTGCTTGCTGTTGTTGGTATATGATATTACCTATCTCCTGTGACGCCTTCATCAGTTCGTCCTGCTTTTCCTTTATCTTGGCGATATCTTTCTCCTTAACAGCGTTTTTAAGATCATCTTTTATCTTTTCGATCCTATCTTTTGTCGAAGCGTCGATCTTATCTCCGTATTGACTAAGCGTCTTCTCGGTAGTATAAACGAGCGAATCCGCATTATTTATCAGCTCGATCTCCTCTTTCTTCTTCCTATCTTCCTCTGCATATCGCTCCGACTCCTTCACCTTCTCATCTATCTCCTCTTCATTGAGTTTTTGTGGTGCAGTGATCGTTATCTTCCTCTCCTCTCCGGTTCCCTTGTCTTTGGCAGATACGTTCAATATTCCATTTGCATCTATATCAAACGTAACATCTATCTGTGGAACACCTCTTGGAGCCGGAAGGATACCAGTTAGCGTAAATCTCCCGAGAGAAACATCGTCTCTCGCCATAGCCCTCTCCCCTTGAAGTACGTTTATCTCTACGCTCGTCTGGCTATCCGCCGCCGTCGTAAATACTTGACTCTTCTTCGTCGGAATTGTCGTGTTCCTCTCGATGAGCTTCGTGGAGACACCGCCGAGAGTCTCTATTCCAAGAGAAAGAGGAATTACATCTAGGAGTAATACATCTTTCACCTCTCCTGCCAGAATTCCTGCCTGTATCGCCGCTCCCATTGATACACACTCCATTGGATCGACTCCCCCCTCTGGTTTTACCCCAGAGATCTCCTCAACGAATTTTCTCACGATCGGCATCCTCGTAGGTCCGCCAACGAGTATCACCTTATCCGCCTTTGTGAGTTTTGCGTCTTGCATTGCCTGTTTGACAGGTTCCCTGCACTTCTCCACGATCGGTTCTACCAATGATTCCAGCTTGGATCTTGTTATACTCATCACGAGGTGTTTTGGACCGGTTGAATCCGCCGTTATATACGGGAGGTTTATCTCCGTTTCCATCGTACCACTCAACTCTATCTTAGCCTTCTCCACGGCGTCTTTGAGTCTTTGCATCGCACTTGCATCATTTTTAAGATCCATATCATTTTCTTTCCTGAATTCCTCGATCACGTAGTCCATCAAGATTTCATCCATGTCATTTCCGCCGAGACTAGTATTACCGCTCGTCGATTTAACGTCGAAGACCCCTTCCCCATACTCCATTATCGTACAGTCTAGCGTACCTGCCCCAAAGTCGAATATCAATATGTCAAGATTCTCCTCCTCTTTATCGAGCCCGTAGGCAAGTGAGGCGGCGGTTGGTTCGTTCACAAGCCTCTTAACATTCAATCCTGCGATCTTCCCGGCGTCTTTCGTTGCCTGCCTCTGATTATCATTGAAATACGCAGGAACGGTTATTACGGCGTCATTGACAGGTCCTCCTAAGAATNCTTCCGCGTCTTTCTTTATCTTNTGTAGNATGAATGCGGAGATCTCNTGGGGNGTGTATTCCTTCCCATNGGCTTTTGCCTTGTAATTNGTCCCCATCTTCCTCTTCATCGCTGTGATCGTCCCNTCGGGATTTTTTATCGCCTGCCTCCTCGCAGGCTCTCCGACAAGTCTCTGCCCATCTTTTGTAAATGCGACCACGGACGGTACAGCTTTCCCATAGGGTGTCATTCCTTCCGCTGACGGGATGATCGTCGGCTTACCGCCCATCATGACCGCCGCTGCGGAGTTGGAAGTTCCCAAATCAATACCTATAATCTTTTCCTTTTTAGCCATTCTCTTTCACCTCTCTGGTTTTTTAGCTACTTTAACTACAGAATATCTGATGACCTTTGAATTTAACTTGTAACCTCTTCTAAATTCTTCCAAAATCGTATCCTCTTCACAATCGTCTCTCTCCTCTACAGATAAAACCTCATGCAAGAAGGGGTCGTATCTCTTACCGATGCTCTCTATTTCTTTTAAACCCTTCTCCTTTAAAATATTTTTGAGTTGATCATAGATTAGCATGATACCCACCAACCTCTCATCTTCCTCGGTCTCAAACCAGTTCTCAATACACTTTTCCATACCCTCATAGACGTCTATCAGTTTTAATATCAAAGACTCGCCCGCAGTCTTTTTGTACTCCTCGATCTTTTTGTCCATCACCTTTTTATAGTTATCAAATTCAGCCTGTAGATATTTTAATCTCTCCAGATATTCGTTTGATCTTGTTTTCTCCTCCTCTAAATCTTTTTTGAGTTGTTCTATCCTCGTTTCAAGTTCTTTATATTCTTCTCTTTCTTCCGATGATAATTCCGTTTCTTCGCATACCATTATAATACCCCTTGGCTGAATTGAAGAGAATTCCCCTAACTATTTGTCAGTAGTAATTTGTAGTTATATATAAAGGTTTCGACTAACTCAGTCTACTTCGATGGTTGAGGTAAGAAGATAAATTTATCTTTTGGGTGACCTTATTCCTCATGCAACCAGATTCACCGGTAACCTTCGTATCCGGAGCGTTCATACTTCTCTTGTAATGATCTCATCGCCTCCATAAACTCCTTCCAAGTAGAATAGGTCCCGTCCTCCTCCGCCATTTTTTTGAGCTGCTCGTCGAATTGTTTCAGCACCATCATTATGATGCCCACCAGTCTCGGCGTGTTCTTCTCCAAACTACTTACGATCGAGTCCATTACGACATCTACCAATTCTTCCACATCTGCCTTCTTCATTCTTCCTTCGAACATTTTATTCTACACATCCATCTTTATATTGTGAATAAAACTCAAGATAACCGCTTATTTTTACACAATAAATTATTTATTCTGGATTTAATCTCATCAGAGAGATTTTCCACAACATTCACGCCCTTTATCCCTTTTATTCTACATCTTCAGCAAATTTACCCGCTCTTTACCCTTTCTATCTCTTCAACACGTTATGTGAATGAGCGCCACCACCTTTCTCTCTTTCATCTCATTGAGCTTCTCTATTGCTTCTCCGGAGGGAGAGACGCTCAACTCTATTCCTTTATCCTTACCCAAAATCTCTGTATCGAAGGAAGGAATAGCCTTCCCATCTGTTCCCGTGCCAACGATTACCAAATCGGGGTGATCTTTACAAAGCTGATCTATCTCTTCCTTTTTAATATTATGAGAACCAAAAATCCAGAAACCACCCTTTCTCTTCTCAATATGCCCATCGGCATAAATGAGTAGGTCACGATTATACTTTTTGCCATCGACGGTGATCGAACCAAATTTAAACTTGTCTATCCCCATTTTTTCTCTTCGTTATCACTCAATCGTTTTACTTTTTAAAGATATTTAATATTTTGCATATATCTCTATGAACTCACATCAACCGATCGCGAAGCCAACGGTGAATGTCATCGAGTGCGGGTGGATACACGTTAAATACCTCTATCTCTTCTGGAAATTGGATCCAATGTTTCTCTCCAAAGAATAAAATTCCATTCTCTCCATCCTTGAGCGTTTTATCTATCTTCTCGGCCACGTATCTATACCTCTCCTCACTCGCATCCATATAGAATTTAGATATCTTTATCCTCACTTTTTCATTCTTGAGCCCGATCGCGAGGCACCTCTCCCAATCCGTGCACGCCTCAGCCAGTTCTCTCTTTTCCGTCCCCACGAGTTCTGCCCCATTCTCGCATTCACCCCTCACGAGTTCATAGCTCTCTTTATTTAACTTTTCCAGCTCTTTTATTCCGTTCTCTCCGGATAGGAAGAGCAGTTCATGATAAAT
>JGI24023J19991_10001706_pt1 | contig 16607 bp, 13 predicted proteins | sample Cruoilmetagenom1_FD_19991 | JGI IMG/M metagenome (IMG submission 19991) | reverse complement strand
AGTATTTTTTCTATTAACCAGTATAACACCAGCCATAATTACAAAACCACCTGCTATCTGTAATAAAGTAAGGGTTTCATTTAGAAATATAAAGCTTACAACAATTCCAAAAACAGGAGGTAAATTACCATATATAGATGTTTTTGTAGAACCGATCTTCATAATTCCGCCATACCATAGAATATTGGCAATACATGTCCCAAAAATTCCTGTAAAAAATAATCCTATCCATGCAATTCCTGAAACAGAATAAAAAGAAGTGTTTACAATATTTTTTGCAGCCAAAAAAACAAAAGGAACAAAAGAGAATACTATTACAATAAACAAAACCTGGTAGATTGAATATTTTATTATTAAAGGTTTTGATTTTACTGTATAAATCGCAAAACCCACTTCAGATAGAAATAATAAAAGTACACCTATGGTATGAGTTCCATCCAGAGATATACCACCTTCTGTTCCAAAAATTATTATCGTAATTCCAGCTATAGAAAAAATAATACCAATTATTGTACGAAGAGAAATTTTCTCTAACCTAAAAAGTAGATTAATGAGGACTACATTTATTGGCAAAGTTGCCATAATAAGGGCAGAAATACTGACAGAAGTATATTTAACACCTATGGGGAAACAAATCTGAAAAATAAAAAATCCAAATAATCCTGTTACAATAAATTGCAACCAGTCTTTTTTATCAACTTTTTTCCATGAACCAGAAAATGCAAGAAACGAACCCGAAACAATTAAAGCTGTAAACAGTCTTAGGGTATTAAAAGTAAAAGCATTCATTTCCAGCAAACTCACCTTCATAAATGAAGGTGTAACACCCCAGAAAATAGTTACCAGTACAAGAAGGAAATGAGTTCTTATATTATTACTAATCCTGATCACTCAACAGCTTCTCATTAGAGATTTGTTTCTCTTCAACTTGCTGACTCAACATTTTATCCCCATCAAAGATAAAATGACCCTTTATATACTTTCCACTCATTGCAGGAGGCAGCCAAAGCTCATCATCCTCCCACATTTTATCATAAGGTATTTTATCTGCTGCCTGCCAGAATGGATCAGCTTCATCTGTTTCTACCATATCTCCTGTGCAGTCATCAGCAAAGAAAACTATTCCTTTAAGTGAATATCCATCCTTAAAAATAAAAGAAAGCTGTCCCACTTCCCTAACATTAAGTGGTGTAAGCCCAGTCTCTTCCTGAACCTCTCTGACTGCTGCTTCTATCGGCATTTCAGCAGGTTCAACCCTACCTCCAGGAGCATTTACCTTACCCTTACCAAGACCTGTTTTTTTATTAATAAGTAAAACTTTATCATCTTTAAAAATATAAGTAATAACAGCAGTTTCCTCAGGTTCCCAGGCATCCCAGTCCACTTCTTCCACTGTATCAGGATTTTCAGGAATAATTTCTACTTCCATTTCTTTTTCAACTGCTGCCTTTAACTCCTCTTCCGGTATAGGCTGGCAGCTGTCACATAAATTATTATCCCAGTAAACTATTTTATTAAAACTCATTTTCTCATTACAGCTGTTACACCTTATTTTAAAAACAAGTATTTTTGATCTTAACAGATAAGCCAAAGCAAGAGCAAAAATAAAAGATGGAATTAAAAACACATCAGACAGCTGAAAATGCTGAATCATAACAAGTTCCACTTGTAAAAACAGGAGAATCCCAGCCACCCATAATGTGGCAAGACGTTTTTTGTTACCATGTTTAACATGTTTTCTTTGGGTGAGATTGGCTATAAGAACAGCCATCATTAAATAATAAAGGGGTTGGGAAAGTTTTAATGCTATCATGAACATGACACTATATTTAAGTAATATCAAAGTCAACAGTTTTTATAGTACAAACCAGAGTTATAGTTTATTATAGTTTTATGCAAGAAGTTCAAAACAGTACAGATACAAAAGATTTCCTAAAAAGCCTTGGTTTCCCAAGTGTAAGAATTCATCATTCATTTAATCACTTTGATTTTTCCAGAGATTCAAGGCGAATGCTCGTAATAGGACCAATGGGTTCCGGTAAAACTGAATATTCCTCAAGGGTGTGGAGAGATTCACTTGTAGCTCTTAAAAAGAGTAAGAAAATTGCGGAAATAACTTCCACCAGAGGTTCAGACAGACGAAAAGTATTTTTTATCCGATCAATGCTTGATAAAAATCGTTTCCCGGATTATCCGGATGATGCCCTGGCATACAGGGGAGGATTCGAACGTTGTGGCAATAATATCGCACATATAAGTGACTCTTTTGAACTTGAAAATATTCTAAAAGACAACACAGACATTGGAACATGGATTATAGATGAAGCTTCTTTTTACGATGAACGACTTGTTTACGTAGTTCGAAATGCAAGTCAGGAAAAAGGATTAAACTTTATATTTCCAACTTTAATTTTAAACTTTAGAAAGGATATTTTTAATTCTACTGCAAGACTTATGCTTGAAACAGCTACTGACGTATTCCCCCTTACAGCCTATTGTGAACATGAGGATTGTATAGAAGATTCATTCTACACTTACAGGTACTATAAAATTGATGGTGAAGAATGTCCTTCTCTTTACTTTGATCCCTTAATTGTAATTGGAGGGGATAGAGAAAAAATTGGATCTCTGGAACCTAATTACTGTACAAGATGCGACAACCATCACTACTTACCGGGGAAAGAGTATACTTTTTTTACTCTAAAACCTCTTGGAGAATCTGCTTCTTCAGGAAATATAGAACCCCTTAATACAGAATTGTATGCATTAAAATATAAGATTGAAGATTCAATTCTTTATAATCACCTTCATAAAAGATATGACAATAACCCGGAGAAAAAAATAAATCTAAATTCTCTTAAAGTTAATTTTATATCAGAAAAAGCTCTTATCTATCTATTTGCAGAACAGAACCTAATAACAGAGGATCTGTTATTAAAACTGGTAGAAGATCTTAATCTTGACCGGCGATATATGGAGAAAACTCTTTCAGATAATCGACGACCCATTAATCTGGATCAAAGACTGTTGTTGTAGAAGGTTACCATGGCAAAAAATAAAACGGTTTTTGAATGTATTGAATGCGGTCATCAGGATCCAAAGTGGCTGGGAAGATGTCCAGCCTGTGGTGAATGGAATACAATGGAAAAACTGACCCTTAACAAAAAAGGTGGGTCAACAGGTTCATCAGAATCTCCCGGGCTATCTTCCAAAGGTTCAGTAATGCTTCAGGACATTGATATATCAGAAGTTCCAAGATTTGGATCCGGTTTTGCTGAAGTAGACAGAGTTCTTGGAGGTGGAATAATGAGGGGTTCCGCCATCCTTCTGGGAGGAGAACCCGGAATTGGTAAATCCACATTAATGATGCAGATTGCAGGCTCAGCTCAATTATTAAATACCCCAGGGTCTACAGGGAAAATTCTCTACATATCAGGAGAGGAATCTGCAAATCAGCTTAAAATGAGAGCAAATCGTCTGAATGTAAGCTCCGGCACAATTGAAATCCTGATAGAATCAGATTTAGAGAAAATACTTGGTGTTTTGGATAATTCAAAACCCGAACTTATTATTTTAGATTCCATACAAACTATTGTATCCGAAGAAGCCGGCAAGGTCCCAGGAACTGTAAATCAGGTAAAATTTTGCGGTCATTCTCTTATCAGCTGGAGTAAAAACAATAATGCTGCAATATTTTTTATTGCTCATGTTACTAAAGAAGGCGTAATAGCCGGTCCAAAAATTGTAGAACATATGGTAGACACTGTTTTGTATTTTGATCACTCAAATTCAGGTATACGATTTGTAAGAGCTGCAAAAAACAGGTTTGGATCTGTAGATGAAATTGGTCTTTTTACAATGGAAACCACCGGACTGCATGAGGTAAAAGATCCTTCAACCCTGTTTCTTGTTCAAAGAAACGATGGAATGCCTCCGGGAATTTCTGCAGTTCCTGTTTTTGAAGGGTCACGCACATTAATGGTGGAAATTCAGGCACTTACAGTTCCTGCAAAAAGTGGTTTTTCAAGAATCTACTCAGATCGTATCGATAATAACAGAGTATCCAGAATTGCTGCTGTTCTTGAAAAAAATATGAACCTGCGTTTTGCTGATCAGGATATATATGTAAATGTTGCCGGAGGGATGAAACTGAATGAGGTAGGGATAGAACTGGCCCTTGCCTGTGCACTATATTCTGCCAGAACAGGAATACCCTTTCCCCAAAAGACAGCTGTTGCAGGAGAAATCAGCCTGGCAGGAGAAATCAGGCCTACAGCACACATGGGAAAAAGAATAAAAACAGCAGTAGAAATGGGTTTCAAAAAATTTTTAGGACCAAACCCCGTAGATACAAGGCATGCCTCGTATCCACAGGGGATCTATACAGGATCCAAAAACATATCTGAAAGTATAAAATTAATATTCAGCAAACAGTAGGGGCAGCCTCAAGGGTCGGTTTACCGATCCTTTTGACTGCCCTAAAACAGAAATTGAACAACCCGTAAAGACGCCCCAATTGGGCGTCTCAACAGAAACACAATCACCTAATCAGATTAAGCAAAAACGGAAAAGCAATAAATGTCCCAATAGAACTGCCCACACTGGATAAAAAGAAAACTACAAGAGCATGAGTAAATCTGTTTCGAAAAAATCCACGAATGGTTAATATGTCTTCAGGAAGGTTTTCAAAATCTGATACTCTGGGTCTTCGTATATAGCCTTCAAATAATCCGCTTACAATACCAACACCAATAGTGGGGTTTAAGGATGTAAATGGAGCAGCAAGAAAAGAAAGAAGTATGGTTAAAGGATGAGCAAGTGCAATTAATGCTCCTAAACCAGAGAGAATCCCATTTACCATAAACCAGTAAATGAACATCTCGATACCCTTATTCCAACCGGATTTATAAAAGCCAAAACCCATAAGCCCAGCAATTACAATTGGTATTAGCCAGGGAATAAACTTCTTTATTTTAGAAGGGTTAGGTATCTGGCTGATTTCTGTAAGATCTTTTGAAACTTTATTCTCATGAAGATCGTTAAGCCAGCCAACTATTCCATTAGCATGACCAGCACCAATAACAGCAATAATCTTTTTCCCTGGAGCCGTAAAAATATTTGTGGCAAGATACTGATCTCTTTCATCTATAAGTACTTTTTTAACAGAAGGAAGATACTTTGCCATTTCTTCCATCATATCCTGAAGAGCACTCTTTTCTTTTAATTTTTCTATTTCTTCTTTAGTAAGTTCTTCTTTGGAAAATATTGAAGAAATCATTGCAGCAAGCATTTTATTTTTATTCCAGAAAGATGATTTTGACCAGGCACGCCGCAGAGTTACCTGTATCTCGCGATCACTGAAAGAATAAGGTATACCAGCCTCTTTGGAGACTTCAATAGCTGCCTTCATGTCTTCTCCAGGAGTTGTTCCCAGATTTTTACCCATTTTCCTTTGAAAAGAAGTAAGAACCAAATTTGCAAGGAGAAGAAAACCTTTTTTCTCCTTCAAAACCTTGTCTATCTTCATATTTTCCCAATTCTGCCCTTCTGACATGGTTTTATACCGGGAAGCATCTATTTCGACACAAACATGATCTGGTTTTGCTTCTTCAATTACCTTCTTAACTTCTTCTATACTATCCTGAGATATATGTGCTGTTCCAACTAAAATAATTTCCCGATCACCAAGAGTTACCGTGGTTATTGTATCACTTTCCTTCAATATTTTTCTCCTCTTTCTACAATCTAATCTGCCAATTTATTCATTAATTCATGTTCAGCAAGGTCTGTTTCAAACATTCCAAATATTTTTGCATCTGCTACTTCTAAAAAATATGTATTTGCCAGACGTTCATTTCCCATTAGTTTATAATATGTGGCAACATAAAAAAGAACTCTGCTTTTTAATGGAAGTTTAGTCTCTCTGGTTAATTTACTTACTAAATAAGAATCATACCCAGGCTCTACAAACATCCTGGCAATATCATAAAAGTAACTATCCCTTGGCATTTCATCCATAGAGGATCTAATAACAGCTACTCCACCTTCCTTATCCCCATCAGCATATTTTGAAATCCCTTCCATAAGAATATAAGCTGGATCTTCTGGAATATATTCTTTGGTTTTTTTAAATAATTCTGCAGCAAAACCATAGTTTTCACGAATATATTCAATAATAGCTAAAGGCTCATATGCATAATAATAATCCGGTCTAAGTTCAATAACCTTCGTATAATCAAAAGCTGCAGCTTCAATATCCTTTCTTCCATTATTAATACCAGCCCTATATACATAAGCATAGAAAAAATCAGGATCTAATTCGATTGCTTTATTAAAATCTTCAAATGCACCATTCAAGTTATTAACAAAAATAAATAATCTTCCCCGGTCTACATAGTTCCAGTAGTAATTATCATTAAGCTCAATAGCTTTTGTCAGATCAGCTATTGCACCATCAGCATCACTAAGACCGGCCCTGGCTTTGCTTCTGTCGGAATAGGCAAAAGAATAATCAGGGTTTGTTTCTACTACACGATCAAATTGCTCTACAGACTTTTCATAGGATTTATCTCTAAGAAGAAGGTTCCCATAACCAACTCTGGCAACAATATTATCTTCATCAAATTGAATACTCTTTTGAAAAGCTTCTTCTGCCTGATCATATTTCTTTTCTGTTAGATAAATTTCTCCAATATATGACAAAGCTTCAGCATTTTCAGAATCCAATTCAAGAATAAGTTTTAATTTCTCTTCCTGAGCAGCAGTATTCCCTTCCATACCTTCCAGGAAAGACATATTAAATAAAGCTTCAATATTACCGGAATCTTCAGAAAGAACATCATTCAAGGTTGATCTTGCTTCTGCAAGCTGGCCTACTGTCAATTGAAGAGATGAATGTAAAATTTTTGTTTCAATACTATCAGGATTTTTAGAATATGCAGACTCGAATTGTTCCAATGCATTTAAAGGATCTCCAATACTCATATAAAAACCAATACTTTCATATGGTGATAATTCGACTTCAAGTTCTTTATTTTCCAAATCCTGTTCACCGGTCCTGGTTGGAGTTGTAGTACAACTTGTAAATAGTATCAAAAACATCAGTAATATTATAAAAACTCTCACCATCTGCTCCTTAATAGAGAACAATATACTGTCTGAATAGAAAATAGACAAGACTGATAATTAGACCTGATAAGTAAGTTGATATTTTAATCTTTCATTGTTATTATGCCCTTAATGAACACAAAAATTAGAAATATTTATTATTTGGTACCGCTTTTTTTCCTCTTTGTAACAGCACTTATGTTATTTTTCGAATTCAGTAACGGAGATAATATATTTAATATCCAGTTAGATACTATAAAACTATCAGGCTCCGGAGAACAGGGTCTGGATAAAAATAATATATCAAATGTCAAATTAACGGTACCCGGTATAATAATTGATCTTTCTAAAGAACCAATCACTATTCTTAGTTCAGATGGTACTATTTCCTCTGTAAACCTTACTGGATACCAAAGCACTGAATCAGGGTTTATCCTTTCATTCACAAAATCACTCATAATAACTATCAGCACATCTGATTCGCAAAGTATAGTTTTTGATATTGAGTATGAAGGAAAGATTGATGATACTCTTGTACTCCCTGTAAATTTCATGTCAGATCTTCATCAGGTATCGTTTCTACCATGCTATTCATATACTGTGACAGGAATAAATTATATGTTTTCTGCAAAAAGCGGATCAGTAATTGATATAACTGCGGGATCATTACTACTTCCATTAAGTGATAAATTAGCATCTATAGTTATTGATGAAATTGGTGATAAGGATCCTCTCCAGTATTATTTTTTTGGGGGAACTGGTCCAGTTTCAATAGATCTTTATGAATCCACTGTAGAAAATTTTATTGGAAAAGCTTATGAGGGATGGCGTAATGGAAGGTTTAACCCTACAACTGGGGACTGGACTCTTGCTGATAAGAGAAATGGATTTGATAATAATCTAATTACATCCTTTATATCCGAAAGCTTAAAAAGAGGAAGGCTTGCCCAAATAGAAAATATTATTGATACAGTGGGAACTAAGGAAGATGAATTTGATTTCCTAAGTGCAACTTTTACCGGTAATGTTGTTAATGCCAATTCTCTACGAAGAGAAATGGATGATAATCTTAAAAAAAGAATATCTTTGGCAGCTAAATCCGGAGATTTAACTCTGTTTAATGAAGAAAACCTCATGCAGGAACTAATATGGATTTCATCATCCGCACTAATCAGAGATTTTAGCGAGTTTGTAGCATCAATAGATCTGGGAAAGAGGTTTGAACCAGCTGTACTTACAGGTATGGTGGAAGTATATATGGCTTCAGTGAAAATAGAAAACGACAATTATACTGATTTAATGAGACTCTATTCTATAATTGAGGAGCAGATATTCCCTGCACTTACAAGGATCAATGATGGTCTTTTTCTTGCAGGAGGAAAAGAGAGTTTATACAATACTTTTCTTTCTATTAGAACCGGTATTGCTCTATATAATATTGGGATATTTGAATCAAATGAGCTGTTTAAAACAATTGGAAGAAGTATGATAGTCAGTGTACTTTCTCTGACAGATGATTCAGGCCTTATTCCGGAATCCATTGATAGAGAAGGTAATATTAAGGGGAATAGTTATTTTGGAGCAGATACACTTTATCCCAGATTAATCTCAAATGAAAATTATCCTCATGTAGTCAATTTCAAAGGAAGTACCGGAACAGATATCTCTGTATGGACAGCGGCAAATTCAGTTTCTTATACCTCTAATAAAAATTCTACTATATTTGAATTTACTTATCCCAGAAGTGGTGTTCATCATGTAGTAATTAAGGGAATCGAACAATTCACTAACCTTCAAATGAATGGGATTAACTGGAATAGTGACAAGAGGTTTCAGTATTACTCAAGCGGATGGGTTTATGAAAGGGATGAAAAAACACTTTACCTGAAATTAACTCAAAAGCATACAAAAGAAAAAATTGTATTAGATTATAGACAGGAAATAGTAAATAGCACTAGTAGTGATACAACAGAAGGGGAATAACTTCTTTATTCCATTACTTCAAGAGCTGTATCTATACGACCAAATGGAGGGCTAACCTGTATACCTGCAATTTTATCTCTCATCTGTTTAATTGACGATCTTGCAATAAGTATGCCCTCATCCCTTGCAGCTTCTTTAGATTCCTGTTTTTCCATTCTTCTCATAATATAATCAGGAATAGTTACTCCAGGTACTTCATTATGGAGGAAAAGAGCATTTCTATAACTTGCTAATGGCCAGATTCCTGCTATAACAGGAACTCCACTTGATTTTATACGATCAATAAAATTGCTTAAAACTTCAAGATCAAATACAGGTTGTGTAATAAAGTAATCAACACCTGCTTCAGCTTTTATAAATGCTCTCTCAATTTCCTTTTCCACAAACTGAGCAGTAGGATTTATCCCTGCACCAACAACAAAGGAAGTTTGAGAGGGGATTTTTTTCCCTCCCAAATCAATTCCTTTATTTAAACTGACGGCTAAAGATATTAAACCAATAGAATCAACATCAAAAACACCAGTAACATCAGGATAATTACCGGCCTTTGGAGGATCACCAGTAATTGCCAGAATATTTCTTAACCCTGCAGCCTGTATACTCAATAGTTCAGATTGAAGACCAATTAAATTTTTATCTCTACAGCAAATATGAGGAATAGTCTCAATTCCGGTATTTCTAAATATCTCAACTGAAGTGAGAAAGGCTGAAATTCTGGAGGAAGCTCTTGGACCATCGGGTATATTTATTACATTAATATTGTGATTTATAAGATGTTTGGACTTATTTAAAACTCCAGACAGATCCGTTCCAACCGGAGGAACCAGTTCTACTGCATTAATCCATTCTCCAGCAGCAAGAGCTTTCCCAAAAGACGATCTTTCAGCTAAAGGAATTGGCTCTACTGAAAAATCTTCCTCCTGTTTTATTACTACCTGTTTCCTTCTTCCTTTATCCAGAGAAAGAAAAGCCTCTCCCATCTTCTTTATATGTTCCTGGGTAGTACCACAACAGCCTCCTATTATAGAAACTCCTGCATCCAGAAATTTTATTGAATACTCTGCGAAATATTCAGGAGAAGCCAAATACATCTGCCTTCCATCAATATCCCGGGGGAACCCGGCATTAGGCATAATTGAGAATGGTTTTGTCATTTTACCCTGAATTTCATTAAGAATATCCAACATATCAGCCGGACCAGTAGAACAATTCATTCCTATTACATCAATAGTATCTTCATCATCAAGCTGTCTAAAAAGACTATAATATGTTTCTTTAGGTATATCAGTTTCCTCATGCCTTAAACTGATTTGTGCCTGAACGGGTATATCAGGATTTATTGATTTAGCAGTTTTAGCTGCAAGAATTAATTCATCCATATTCCGGAAGGTTTCAAATAAAAGAAGATCTACTCCACCCTTTATCAGTGATTTTATCTGTACTCTAAAAGCATCTGCTACATCTTTTTTTGGTGTATTACCAATGGGTTCCATACGGACAGATGTAGGTCCTATGGAACCTGCAACATAAAGATCATCTCCTGCAATTTCCCGTGCAAGTTCAACTGACCGGATATTTATTTCTTCTGTTTTTTCTTCCAGATCATAGGTACCAAGTTTAATAGGATTAGCACTGAAGGAATTTGTTGTCAAAACCTGAGCACCAGCTTCTGCCATTTTTCTATGAATATTTAAGATTGTATCCGGAGATGTCAAATTTACATTTTCAAAACACTGATTTATAAATACACCTGAATCATAGATCATTGTACCCATAGCACCATCAAAAAGGAGAACACCCTCTTTTAAGCGTTCCAGATATGGTTTCCTCATCCCTTAGCAGCCCTTTTACCTAATTCTGAAAGAACTTCCTCTATGGAAATATCTTCAGATAGAAGTAGAACAAGCATATGATAAACAAGGTCAGCTGATTCATAGATAATTTCGCTTCTACTGGAAGCGAGAATAAGCTCAATTGCTTCTTCCCCTGTTTTTTTTCTTATTTTCTCAGCCCCTGATTGAAAAAGATGTGTTGTGTAGGATCCTTCAGGTAGATCCCTTTGTCTTTTAAGGAGTACTTCCTGAAGAAGCTCAAGGATACCTTGATTTCCGTTAATTTTTATACCATCCTCTTCAGGCTTAAAAAGATCACCCTGGTCATGCAGCGGACTGTGTTCTTTTCCAATACTCAGGATTGCCTCATACCACGAATTATGTTCTGAAATATTTAACATAGATTCCTCTGAATAAGGAAGGAGTCTCCCCGTTTCCTTATGCAAATGCCAGAGATGTCCTCTTTCAAGGCTCTTTTTGAAACCCTTCTCGTTAGAAAGAGATACTTCGAGAATCTGTCCCTGTCTGTCTTTAATAACTAAAGGCAGTATTTTTTGAACTAATTCCATTACCATTTTTCTCCATAATTAAAAGGTTTCTGATTTTTTTCAATTGCTAATTTTAAATCTATCCGGTTTTCATAAACAGCTTTACCTGTAATTACTCCGGCAATCCCGGGATGTTTCAAATCAGCAATAACCTTAAAATCTTTTTCACTGCTTATTCCTCCGGAAACTATAACAGGTAATTTTGATACCTCTGCAATCCGTATACTGTTAGATATATCCGGCCCTTCCAAAGTTCCGTCTTTATCAATATTAGTATAGATAATACTTATTATCCCATTTTGTGCTGCCAATTTTGCAAGGTCAGTATCTTTCAAAAGAGAACCCTCTTCCCATCCGGATATTTTAACCTCACCATTTAAGGCATCTATTCCAGCAATGAAATGATTTCCATATTTTGATGTCCATTCTCCGGCAATTTCAGGGTTTTTGGCAAAAACTGTACCAAGGATCAGTCTGTCGATACCAATATCCAGGAGTTCTTTAACATCAGAATCTGTTCTAATGCCTCCACCTGATTCTATTACTACATCGATATTATTTCTTATTTTCCTAATAACATCTCTATTATTCTTTCCCTTACCCCGTGCTGCATCCAGATCGACTATATGAAGCCTTTCACAACCCGCACTAACCAGTTTTTTTGCCATTTCCACAGGATCAGAACCGTATATTGTAGAATCGTTGTAATTTCCCTTTAACAGTCTCACACAGGAACCATCAAGAAGATCAATTGCAGGTATTATTATCATGGTAGGATTATAGCAAACCGATAGGGTTCGATTCAATAGGAGGCGTATATTACAATGTAGAGACGCCCAAATTGGGCGTCTTTACAAATGTGATCCTGTATAAAGATTATCTTCTTCCCAATTAAGGGGATTATTTTGTATATATTCCTGTATTCTGTTTAATTCACCATTATTTCGGATGATATGATCATGATAACGAGGAAGCCATTCAAAATGTGGATCAATTTTTCGTGATTCAATTGTACATTTTCGTTTATATTGATTAATAATTATGCCCAAATTAGGAGACTGGGCCCCATGGCTACCAATTATTATTATTCCATGCATATGATCTGGCATAATTTCAAATTTATCCAGTTGAACAGATAAAAAATGATTTGGAATTTCCTGCCAATATTGAAATGCAATTCCCCCTATTTCAGATAAAATCATTCTACCATTATTTATTTCCCCGAATAAATGTTTCCTGTATTTTGTACATATTGTTATGAAATAATATCCATTTGATGAATAATCCCAATCTTTCATTCTAGTAGATTCAATTCTATAACGATTTTTATATAATGACATTTTATTCTCCTTATATTAAATATATATATGGTGAAAAAATGGTTTTTACTTCAGGAGGAAGTTCAGATATCCATATTTGGTTATTTTGTGGTTACTGTTTATTATGGGTATTCTTATTAGGGTAATTGAAAATATTGGTCAAAACTAGTGGGAATTGGGATTTTTTATGACAAAAGTCTTATCCTTGTAAAGATATAATCCAAAGAATCATGTTTTAGAATATGTCTGGTAAAATCTGTCCCTTCCAGTTTTGTTATATATTCAATATCATTTTTAACATATTTCTTATCTATATCCGATCCATACCAATGAATCAGATAAATATTGCCACTTGTAATTTCAATTGAGGTCATTCCCCGTTTCCCAATTACACTTCCGGAATTAAAAACACATGGGACTATTATATCCTCACTGTAAAGAGTACTTATGGAGTGTTCATGACCTCTTCTATTTGCATGTTTTTCAATTTCTTTTTTACATTGTTTTATATCTTTTTCGAGTAAAACTTTTTTTGTACGACTTGCATTCGGATACTCTCTAAGCAGAGATTCCATCCTGAATTTTAAAGTATCCAGTTTTGATCTTGATTCAAAAAGAGGCCTGTGAGTATGGCCAATAATAGAAATTATCTTTTCACTTCTTGCAAAGTCATAAGCCATTTTTTCAATATGTGATTTTTTCATATTATTATGAGCAACAGAATAACTTTTTATCCGTAGTGGTACTGCAACAAATTTCAGAGCCAGACTCATTAAATCATCGAAAGTATTGTAGTAAAAAGAAGCCTGATGACCATGATAAATAAATAAGTTTTTTCCCTTCATCTTCAGTGTAAGTGATTTTAACGTAGGACAGCCGAGTTCACTTTCTTTATAACCGAAAAGCCGGGAATCATGATTCCCGTATATCTTATACAGCCTTTTTTTCTCATGAAACTGACAAAATATTTTGTAGACTTCCTTCCATTGTTTCTTTATTCTGTTAAGCTGATATCTATGTAGTTCTTCAACATCTCCGTTTAGAACCAATATATAATTATTATTAAAATAATATTCTTTTAAAGCCGTTAAAAACAGCTGTGAATTCCTATGAAAATCATCCATGGATCGCCCATCACCCATATGAAGATCACTAAAAATTACAATCTTGTCTTTAGCAGATATTTTGAGTTCAGGAGATTCATTGTAAAGTTTTTTAAGAAGTTGGAAATAGCGATTATCCTTAATCATAATTTTAGTTTGACATATTAATGGAGTCACGTAAACGTGTATTCATTAAAACAGGATCATCTGAGTCTAATAATGATCTTCTAAAAGATTCATGCTGCAGCAAACCAACAATTGTGGAGAGTATATGCAGATACTCTTTTTGAGAATTCGGAGGATTGGCGACCAGGAACAGAATGTGTACAGGTTTTTGATCTATAGAATTAAATTCTATCCCCTTACGGGATACTCCCAGAGCAACAATAAGCTTTTCATTTTCCAGGCAGTTCCCATGAGCAATTGCCACACCTTTTCCAAGGCCGGTGCTCATATCATTTTCTCTTCTAATTACACTTTCATGAAATTTATCCGGATTGGATAACATCTTTAATGATTTGGTTTTTGAAGTAAGCTCTTTTATTGCTGCTGCTTTATCTGTTGCTTCGAGTTCACATAGATTACAGTCAAATACTACATCTACCATCCTACTTATAATATCGGCAAATTTCAAAATTGGCAAAACTTTTTTGTAGAAAATTAGAGTTTATTTATTTTATTATTTTTCAAACATCTATTAAATACCGAAAAATATGCTGAATCAGATTAAACCATCACTAATTTTCTTATTAAGTCTGCCGCCAAGAGCTTTTCTATCCTCAGCAGATATCCCCTTTGTAGAAACAGCCTCATGAATTGTAAACTTAATATCAGCCGGCCCAATTCTAAGATTCTCTTCCCAGGCATGCCAGGAACCGCTAATTGTTAAAGGGATAATAGTAGCTTCAGCTCTGGTTGCAAGTTTAAGACTTCCATTTTTAAAGGTGCCCATTGCATCACTTTTACTTCTGGTACCTTCCGGGAAAATTATCATTGAGTTCCCTTTTTTTATAAATTCAACACCTTTTTCAATTGAACGTAATGCTTTTTTTACATTTCCCCGTTCTATATAAACACTTCGAAGAGCAATTATCCAAAGATTAAGAAAGGGATAGTAGAGAAGTTCTTTTTTAGCAATATATCCAACGGTCACAGGAAGTGCAGATAGAACAATTAATATATCTACAGCACTCTGATGATTAGCAACAAAACAGAGCCCTTTTTCATTAGGTATTTTTTCAAGACCTTCTATTGTAATAGTAGACCCTGTAGTTTTAAGAACCATTTTGGCCCAGTTTGATGACCCCCAATGGATAAATCCTTCAAGAAGTCCGCCTAACCCGATTTTTACCAGAATAATNTAAATTAGTGCAATAGGAAATCCCAGAACTATAGGAACCCACATAGCTGTATAAAAGAAAATAGTTCGTNNCATAGACAGATTATACAGAGAACAGTTAGCAGTGAATAGATGTTGCTTCGATACAATTTTGCAGAGCAAAACCACTCAGCAACCGATTGAATGTAACCGTATAGATAAAATGCTGAAGCACTGTTCTCTTCGGTCACTTAGTATTTTGCGTCCCTCAGATAAACCCTATATTAAAAGCAAAATGTATCGAAGGGGCGGTTGATTCTCTTATCTATTTAGAATAATGTTCTGCCAAATACGTAGGAGAACATTATGAAGTTAAGCAATGCATTTCTAAAAACAATGAAAGAAGTACCAAAGGAAGCTCAGGTTGTAAGCCATCAGCTTATGTTTAGAGCTGGTATGATCCAGAAGCTTGCCAGTGGAATATATAACTACCTGCCTATGGCTTTACGCAGTCTTAGAAAGATAGAAGCAATAGTAAGAGAAGAACTGGAGAAAAAGGGTTGTCAGGAAGTATTAATGCCTATAGTCCAGCCTGCAGAGCTTTGGAGAGAAAGTGGACGCTGGGAATACTATGGTGCAGAGCTGCTTCGGTTTAAAGATAGAAAGGACAGTGATTTCTGCCTTGGGCCAACCCATGAAGAAGTTATTACAGATATGGTTCGTAAAAACCTTAAAAGTTACAAACAGCTTCCATGGAATCTCTATCAGATTCAAAGTAAATTCCGGGATGAAATACGACCACGATTCGGTCTCATGCGTGGTAGAGAATTTATTATGAAGGATGCCTATAGTTTTGATGAAAGTGTGGATAAATCCCTGGAAAACTATCAGTTGATGTACGAAGCATATACAGAAATTTTTAACAGATGCGGTCTGAAATTTAAAGCCGTTGATGCTGCAACCGGTGCCATTGGAGGAGACAAGAGTCATGAGTTTCAGGTTCTTGCAGAGTCCGGGGAAGACGGGATTTTAAGCTGCAGTCATTGTGATTATGCAGCCAATGAAGAAAAAGCAGCAGTAAAAGAAAAACAATATAAAACAGATAGTTCTCTTTTTTTTGAACTGGAAGAAGTACACACTCCAGACCAGAAAAGTATTGAAGAGGTTACAGCTTTCATGGGTAAGAACCCTGAGGAACTTATAAAATCTATGATCTATATGATTGATGAGATTCCAATTCTTATACTTGTTCCAGGAAACAAAGAAGTTAATGAAGCTAAAATTCAGGCCTTTTTTAATGCAAACGTAGTTCACCTTGCTGATGATAAAACTGTAGAAGAAATAACAGGAGCTGCAACAGGTTTTGCCGGACCTGTAGGTCTTAAAAAACAGATTAA
>JGI24023J19991_10001703_pt1 | contig 16616 bp, 14 predicted proteins | sample Cruoilmetagenom1_FD_19991 | JGI IMG/M metagenome (IMG submission 19991) | reverse complement strand
CCTCAAAGGCGGCATCCAGACCAAACGCCTCAAAGCGGCATGGGATCACGACTACATGTTAAAAGTCCTTGCCGCGTGATTTCTACATGCGATTGCCCTGAGTGATAATCGAGCTTACCACCGATAAATCCGCGGGCATACGGAAGCATGTCGAAGGTATGAAACGAAGAAGCAACGACAGACGAGGGGCGGCAAACATGCTCGAGGATGTTTCCAACCGTCATGGCACCTACGCCCGGGTGTTCCGATGCAGAACACCCGTCGAGGCAGCGGAGGGAAAGCTTGGGCCTGCTCTTTTTCACACCGGCTACTGGATCCATATGGGCAGCGCCGACAGCGCTGTTTTATGGGCTTTTGTTCGAATCCCTTGACTTCACGGGTACCTTTCCATAAAGTGGCTGCCATCTGGTCTGCACCCGACCCACCCACCGATGAAAGGAGACACCCCATGGCCGATACCGTCGGCACAATCGATGATCTGAGCCAGGAACAGACCGCTCGCCTCGTCATGGATGTCATGCATCGGACCATCATCCACTATGCGCTCTGGTTCACTGAAATCCGGCACCAGATGGGCATGGAAAAGGCGCTGGACGCCCTTTCCGTGGCTTCTAAAAAAAGCGTCGGGATTCAGCTCAACCGGCTGTCAAAAATTCTGGGGTTCGAGATGCACGACGGCATCCCCAAGCCGCTGCTCGACATGGAAAAAAAGGACCTGCTGGCGCTTCTGGACGGCGCATCCATCAACTGGCTGGCCAATGACGGGGTGTGGTTTCAGTCCGTGGAATTCACCAGCGGCATGAACGATGCTAAGCGTTGCAACGACTCTTGCTGGGCCCATTTCGCCCCCTTCGAGGCCTGGGCCATCAAGCAATTCTTGGAACTTGGGGAGCACCCCGGCCTGGAAGGGTTAAAAAAAGCCCTGGGTTTTCGCGTCTACGCCCGGATCAACGTGCAGTCTTTTACCGATGATGGGCCCAACGCCTTCATTTTCACTATGAACGAATGCCGTGTTCAGGTGGCCCGCAAAAAGAAAAAACTGGCCGACTACCCCTGCAAATCCGGCGGCCTGGTGGAATACACCTATTTTGCCCGGGCCATCGATCCCCACATTCAAACCGAATGCATCGGCTGCCCCCCGGACGAACACCCGGATGACTGGTATTGCGCCTGGCGCTTTTCACTGAAATAGAAAACGCTTTTTTTAGTTCGCGATCCAAAAGACCTCGGAAAAAAATTAACTAATGCCAGGTCCCAAAAGACCGATATTTGTGGCAGCATGCGGTATTCTTCGCCTGTGCCACCGCCAAACCGCAAAAGGGATATTTTGGACAATGGATCGTCTTGCCGGCATGTTAAAGAAAGTGAACCAGTTGGACCCCGTTCCCGTAGTCATTCACAAAGTACTCAGCCTGGCCGATGATCCCGAGGCATCCTTGAAGGACCTGGTGGAAGTGGTCGAGCGGGATCCGGCCATTACTGCCAACCTGCTGAAAACGGTCAACTCCGCCTACATGGGGCTGCCGGTCAAAGTCGATTCCGTGCATCAGGCGGTCTCCATGCTGGGGTTGCAGAAGGTCGTGGAGATGGTGCTGTCGCAAAACCTGTCCGGCAACCTGAACCGGCCCCAGAAGGGCTATGGCTTGGCCAAGGGCGACCTGTGGCGCCAGAGCCTGGCAGTAGCCATGGTGGCCAGGAGCCTGGCCCGGCAGCAGGATCTGATGGGCCTGCCGGCCATTTACACCGCCGCACTGCTCAAGGATATCGGCAAGGTGATCCTGCATGAGTTCGTTGCCGACCAGGTTGAAGCCATCCAAGAACTAGTGACCGAAAAGGGCATGAGTTTCGTGGAGGCCGAAAACGACGTGCTGGGGATGGATCACACCACTCTGGGGGGCATTATCGCCAAACAATGGCAATTCAGCCCCCACATGATCTACATGATCGAGAACCATCACTTGACCAACCAGGCATCACGCAACGATCCGGCCACAGCCACCCTCTATCTGGCCGACATGATAGCCATGATGGTGGATACGGGCATCGGTGTTGACCGGTTGGCTTACCATGTGTATCAGGATGTCTTCAATGACTTTTTCCCCGACAAGCAGCAGGTCAAAGCGCTGATGATCACCTACAAAAGCTTCCAACGCGAAATCCGGGAATTCATGGAAGCCGTCTGACCCCGCTCCCCTCGCCAATTCACCTTCCACAATTAGACGGAAAGGCCTTTTGAAAAGTCAGTGGTAGGGTGGCACCCACCATACCGATTCCGTAAACCGAACGGCGAGCGAAAATTCGTCTTCGGTTTTTATGATGTCGGTAATTTTCCCACGCGCGGCCTGCTCACCGGGAATACCCGGAAACACGCAACGGAGGGTGACGGGTTCATTCACCTCAAAGGGGTTTTCTAGGGCATCGGAGGGATTAAAAATACAACGCGCCCCACTTTTGCTGATATCCCGGATAATCCCCGTAAGGACCTGTCCCTTGTGAATGGCTTCGATGTTTGCAGACACGGAACATTGAATCCGCTTGTTGTGGCGAAGATCATATTTTTTCACGTCCGTCGGCGCATGGATTCGCCACAGGGTTACCGGATGGTCGGTGATTTCCACAATCCGGGACATAAAGGCAACCATATTGTCCATGAACATGCACCGGCCATGCAGAATTGCACCTGCTGCCGGTTGGGATTTGTTTTCCGATAATGGAACCACGACAAAATCCCCGTTATCTCCGGTACCGATGAAAATCCCTCCGGTTACAGCATCCGTATTGGGGTCAATGAATCTGATCAGGGCGCCCTGTTCTAATGCTAATCCAGGTTTTTCCATACCCATGGTTTTTCCCTTCATGGATTTCGGGATTAATTTCGACCCTTGGGCCGTAATACACATTCACCATCGTGTAAAGCGGATACCTTTTTCATTCGGTGCGTCCTTGTGGTGGGACTGTTTTCATACCGACCGGGATCACACATGCCGGTGGGGTTGGTTGCCCATCAGATGGGCGTGCCGGTGGGTGTGGATATTCAGCTCCCGGTCAAACCGAATGCGACCGCCTTCCATGGTGTAGATGTGCCGCGCCGTTTGAGAGAGGAAATCGAATTCATGGGAAATAAGCACAAAGGAGAGATCCAGCGTGTTGAGGATATCGATGAGTTTTTCCTTGGTGGATGAATCCAAGCCGGTGGAGGGTTCGTCCAACAGCAGCACCTCCGGCTCCATGGCCAGTATCGTAGCCAGGGAGACGAGTCGCTTCTCCCCGCCGGACAGCTTGTAGGTGACCCGGTCCTCGAAACCGTTCAACCCTAAAAAATCAAGGGTCTTTACGGCCACCGCCACAGCCTGCTCCCGTGATTTTCCCAGGTTCAGCGGTCCGAAGGCGACATCCTCCAGCACCGTGGGGGAAAAAAGCTGGTCGTCGGCGTCCTGGAACAAAAGCCCCATGCGCCGGCGCACCTCAACGAAATCCGTTTCCACTTTCCGCGCCTCACCAAACGCCTCTACGGTTCCGGAAAGGGGTTTAAGCAACCCCATGACGATGTGAAACAAGGTGGTCTTGCCGCTGCCGTTGGGCGCCACCAAGCCGATACGGTCTCCGGCATGGAGGTGAAAATCGAGATCATCCAGAACCAGCGGTCCGCCGGGGTAACCGTAGCAGATCTTGGTCAAGTTGAGAATAACGGGGCTCATCTATTGCTGCCTTCGACGGGTTGGTCCCTGAAACATGACAACCGTTTGTATATCACGGGCGGGTGGACCGCATCAACTCAATTAAATTCAAAACGCAGATATCGGATCTCTTTACGAAGCCGTAAGATTTAGGTCAGCCACTCCAGGGCGACCAGCATGACCAGCGACAAGACGGCGAAAAGGCAAAAAACAGGGTTTCGGATACGGGGTGGATACTCACGAAGGCTGACAAACCGGCCGTTAAAACCCCGACAGATCATGGCGCCGTGTACCCGCCGGGCCCGCTCCGAGGCCCGCACAAAAAGCATGCCCACCAGGTAGGCATAGGTCCGATAGCTATGCAGGTTGGTCTTGGGATGAAAGTTACGGATTTTCATTGCCCGTACCAGCCGCTGGTATTCCTGCTCGATAACGAACAGGTAACGGTAGGTGATCAAAAGCATATGCACCATTTTGTCCGGCAGTCGCAGCCGGTTCAGGGCGTGACCGAGGGTATCCACGGTCATGGTGGCCAACAGGGCCATAAAGGCCACCATCAGGGAGACGGTTTTGACACTGATCTGGGCGCACAAGATCACACCCGGACGGGTGATCACCACCGGCCCCAACGTCGTCAGCGCATCCCCTTCATAGGACCAGGGCAGTACCGCCCACAGCAGCAGCAGAAAGATCAGCGGCGTCAAAAGCCGATGCACGACATCTCGAAAAGCCAACCGGGCCGACAAGGCCATAGACAGAGACAGGATCAGGGCGGCAAACAGCACCGCAAACTCATAGGAAACGGCCACCACGNCGGCAAATACCACGGCCCCGATCACCCGCAGCCGGGGATCGATGCCGTGCATCCATGAATGGCCATCGGCAAAGGGGGCATTGATCATACGCGCCGACCGTCCTTTCGATAGCGCATATAGGCGCCCAGTCCCACCAACCCCATGATATAGCCGATGCCGCCAAAAATATCGCTTAGGGTCGGCCCCTTTTCCTGGGTCGCCACAAGCATGCGGATCAAGGGCTGAAGTTTTTGTTCCAGCTGACGGGCCACGATGGCTTCCACCGCCTGGGTGGTGAGGCCTGGATCCGATGCCGGTGGCGCTGTCTCGGGAGGCGTTTCCGAAACCAATGGCGCCGACAAAACGGGTTCAGTCACGGCTGGATCAAGCGCCCCCCCACCCAGTTCGTCCGCGCTCAGCTTCCATGAATTCTGATGCCCCATACCCGCTGAGAGAACGATGGTCAGGTCGGTGATTTTGGGCACCTCGAAGGAGAATTCCCCGTTGTCGTTGGTACGGCCGTCCAGCAGGTGGGTCCCTTGGCTGTCGAGTACCTCGACCTTGCCGTCTTTGACCATTTTACCCCCGCTGAACTTGCTTTCCGTGTACACGGTATCTCCCTCGGCCCAGGCGAAGATGCTCACCTTATGGGCCCCGGCAGCCGGAATGCCAGCAAGGCTGAAAACCATAACCAGGACGATTTTTTTAATCAGATATGTCATTCCTTTTTCCTATTTTTCTGAATTTTACGCGCATGGCGTCGTCCTCGAACGCCCCGTGCGGGTATCCGAGCGCCAAGTTGGTAGTTTCGAAAAACCCCCAGTTCAACGCGACGCCCCCGAACCACGGAAAAGGGATTCACCGTCTGTGATGCTTTCCCTTAAAAAGGGTTGCCGCCGGGCCATAAAAACCATCATCCACCGGCGTTACGCGGAAACAGAAAGGCCACGACGCCACCTGTCCTCTGAGACGGAGACCTTCGCGGCCTTGATTGACGCACAACTCACTTTTTCAAATCGATGAGACAGACTTCAGCCTGCCGGTTGGACGAAATTCATATCCCAAAATGGGTCCAGGTTCAACTCATTTTTCACCCTCCGGCGGGGCAACCGCATAGGGTATCATTTCATTGTAGGGGAGAAGCGGGTCATACCCGCGATAATGACTTTGCCTGAATTATATGATATGTGACTTTGATGCGGCGAGTGGTTTTCCCGATCTCCCCATTGCTGAAGGCATCTGCTTGGTCCGCCGACTCACAAAGCCTGCATCGCTTGCCGGCAAGGTCAACCAAACCATGAAAAAAAAGCAATATTATCCCCAAAAAAGGAACCCGGCCGATCGAAAAAGACCGGAATGGCTCAGCGCCGTGGTGGCCAATGAAAAAGGGGAGATTTTCGACCTGGAAGGATTTGCGGCCATGGGCGCCGACGGACCGGAGACTTCCCCCCTGACCACCGCCGATACAATCAAACTGCCCCACGGCAGCGAACTGATGTTTCTGCCGGACCGCAGGCCGGTGCTCACGGAACTTTCAAGCGGCGTGGTCCGCACGATTGACCGAAACCCCTATGCGAAGCACGAGAAAATCTTTCCCGTGGCAGCCTTCAACTCCCCCGGCGTTGTACTGACCCGAACCTGTGCCTACGAAGAGCGTTCCGGGGCCGAGATTCTGCCCCTGTTTTCATACGGCGCGGTGGGTTGGGACGGAAACGGGTTCCAATCGGCGGCCATCGTGGTGGACACCGAGCCCCGCCAGGACCTGCGTCGCATGCCCCACGATAAGATCGTTGCCGGCGTCAAGCATATGCAGACGCACTTGCCGGACAACCGTCTGGCTCGCCACCTGGAGCGCTGCGCCCTGACATACGGCTGCCCCGCAGGCAAGAACTTCTTTTTGGGCCGCTACGAGGCGCCCCTGCCCACCTCACGCACCTGCAATGCCCGCTGCCTGGGCTGTATCTCCCTGCAGCACGACGCACGTTTAACCAGCAGCCAGAACCGCATCGCCTTCACTCCGTCGGCCGAAGAGATCGCCGGGGTGGCTATAGCGCACATACGCCGGGTGAAAAACAGCGTGGTCAGTTTCGGCCAGGGCTGCGAAGGCGACCCCCTCATGGGGGCCCGGGTGATCGGCCCGGCCATCCATCTGATTCGTAAACAATCCGCCGACGGCACCATAAACATGAACACCAATGCCAGCTTGCCCCATCTCCTGGCGCCACTGTTGGATGCCGGCCTGGACAGCATTCGCGTAAGCATGAATTCGGTGCGTGAAGCCTTCTACAGCGCCTATTTCCGACCCAAGGGATATCGTTTTTCCCAGGTACTGGAGAGCATCGACTTGGCCATCGCCAAGGGCAGGCACGTGGCCATCAATTACCTGAACTGCCCGGGCTTCACCGACAGTCCCGAAGAAGTGGCGGCCCTGGCGGTATTTTTAGAAAAACATCCCGTTCACCTGATCCAGTGGCGCAACCTCAACTTCGATCCGAATCGCTACCTCCGGACGATGAACGAGGTCAGCCCCCTTGGCCCGCCCGTGGGCATGGACCGCCTGCTGCAGATGATCCGGAAGCGTTTTCCCGACCTGAAATACGGCTACTTCAACCCGCCGAAAGAGCGTTTTTCGAACGTTTCCACGAAGTAGGCATGTTCGTGGCTGGAGACATTATTTATTCGTGATATAAGGAAACCACCCCGTGAAATGGATTGCGTCAACAGTGACCTTCGACGGCCCGGAGCATGACCTGGCAACCGACCTGGTGGCCGATATCTTCTATTCACTGGATCTAAAAGGTGTTGTCGTGAACGACCCGGAGATGGATCCTGGGCAGGCCTGGGGCGAAGATGCCGTCCGCCCCCCGCAAACGCCCGGCGTCACCGGACATTTTGCCGACACGCCAAGCGCCGCCGATCATTGCAAGGCCCTTGAAGCGGCCCTTCGGCGCCTGGCGGCCACCACCGGCATCGCCACGCGGGTGGCCTATTCACGTATCGACGAGCAGGACTGGGCCGACGCCTGGAAGGAATACTTCTGGCCGGAGAAAATCACTGACACCATCGTGGTCAAGCCCTCCTGGCGGGAATACCCGGCCGGACCGCAAGAGATCATTCTGGAGATCGATCCCGGCATGGCCTTCGGCACCGGCACCCATCCCACCACGACCCTGTGCATCCGCATGATCCAGACCCATCTCCAACCCGGCGACGCCTTTTTGGACGTGGGCACCGGATCGGGCATCCTGATGATCGCCGCCGCCAAACTGGGCGCCGGAGCCGTCTGCGGCGTGGACAACGACGAGGTGGCCGTGAGTGTGGCCGGGAAAAACCTTAAGACCAACCGCATCGAACCGTTCAGCCTCTCGGTTGGCAACCTCGTAGAAAACATGCATCAACCCTTCGATCTGGTGGCCGCCAACATCCTGGCCGAAGTGATCNTGGAGCTTCTGCCGGAGGTAACGACGGTGCTGGCGGAAAGCGGCATCTTCGTCTGTTCCGGCATCATCACGGCAAAAAAGAAGGTTGTCCTATCAAACCTGAAGAAAAATGGGTTTGCGGTGGTTCAAGTACTGGAAAAAGAGGGCTGGGTGGCCATCGCATCCCGCAAAACACCATCTGCACGATTGGACGCCCGTTAGCGAATCTATCCCTGTATGAATATACAATCTGAAGTTTCTCACCATTGCCCCGGAACGATGGTTGCCGTTGGCGCTGGGTCCGCTGGTGGGCGCATGGATCACGATGCCGGCCGGCTTTGAATAAGGGCCTCCAGCTTTTGCAACGCCGGGGTAAAGTCTTTATTGACCGCGCTGGCGGTCTGTGCCATTGGTATGACCGGTTCCGAACAGGACGATGAAGCGGACGACGTCCTTTTTCCACCACCCCCAAACGCCAGGTTTCAGCTCCCATGAAAAAAATCGTCCAGACCATCACCCGCTGGTACGGCCGAACCGTTTTGGACCGGCCCGTCATTGTTGTTTTGTGTTTAATCGCCGTCATCGCTGTTTTGGGGTACCATGCCAAAGACTTCAGGATTGACGCGTCGGCAGAAGCCCTTTTACTTGAAAATGACAAGGATTTACGCTACGCCCGCCAGATCGTTGATCGGTATGGCGTGTATGATTTTTTGCTTATTTCCTATACGCCCAACGATGAAGACCTGCTTGCGCAGAATAACCTCGAAGCATTAGGCCGTTTGCGAAATGAGATCGAAAAACTGGATTGGGTTGAGTCGGTTCTCACCATTCTGGATGTCCCCCTGCTGGAAAGCCCGCCCATCTCTTATGAGGACATTTCCGATGATATTCCCAACCTGCAAACACCCGCCATCGATAAGCATCTGGCCAGAATCGAACTGAGGGAAAGCCCTTTCTATCGAGATCTGTTGGTCAGCCGGGACATGCGGACCACGGCCCTTGTGGTCAATCTGAAATCCGACTCGATTTATAACGATTTGATTGCCAGACGAGACGGCTATTTGGATCAACAGGCCCGGGTCCGATTATCCCCGGAAGAGGCCACTCATCTCGACGCCGTGGTGGAGGAAATTCGTATTCACCAAATCCGGATGAATGAGATCCGGCATAAAAACATGGCGGCGCTTCGGACGATTATGGATCGATACCGCCCGCACGCCCAGCTCTTTTTGGGCGGCATCAGCATGATCGCAGACGATATGATCACCTTCATCAAAAATGATCTTAAAACATTCGGGTTGGGTGTATTTGTACTTCTTGTTTTCATGCTGGGAATCATCTTTAAAAACATCCGCTGGATCGTGATCCCCATGCTCTGCTGCTTTCTGGCTGTCATCTGCATGATGGGCGTGTTAGGCGCTTTCGGCTGGGCGGTGACGGTGATCTCCTCCAATTTTGTGTCCCTGCAACTTATTATCACCCTGGCCATTGTGGTTCATCTGGTGGTGCGCTATCGCGAGTTCCAAAGCACACTTCCCCGGGCAGACCACCGCACGCTTGTCAAAGAAACCATCCGCACCAAGTTCGTCCCCTGCCTCTATGCGGCCCTGACCACCATCGCCGGCTTCGGCTCCCTGTTGCTCTGCGACATCAAACCCGTCATCCATTTCGGATGGATGATGAGCATCGGTATCCTTCTATCCCTGGGCCTGACGTTTTTACTGTTTCCCTCCGGCGTCATGCTGCTCAAGCAGCCAAATCCACCAACGGCACCAAAATATTTTAGGTTTTCCCTAACCGCCTTTTTGGCCCGGTTCACCGAATCCCATGGGATAACAATTTTGATTATCACCGTCATTTTTTCGATTTTAGCCGTGATGGGCATCTACCGGCTTAATGTGGAAAACAGCTTTATCGACTATTTTAAAAAATCCACCGAAATCTATCAGGGCATGGCGGTCATTGATCAACAATTGGGCGGCACCACCCCTTTGGATGTGATCATCCAATTCGAAGCCATCGACCTGGAGGCAGAATTCGCTGAAGAAGATGAGGAATTTGCCGACCCCTTTGACGAAGCCACCCAAGCGGAAGACTACAATAAATACTGGTTCACGGAAGATCGCATGGAGGTGATCGAAAAGGTCCATGATTATCTCGATGGGCTTTCCGAGACCGGCAAGGTGCTTTCTTTGGGAACCTTGCTGAAGATCGCGCGACGACTCAACGACGGCCAGGCATTGGACAGCCTCGAAATGGCGGTACTTTACACCAAATTGCCCGCCGAATATAAAGATCTTATATTACTTCCGTTTGTTTCCTTTGAGAACAGTGAAGCCCGCTTTGCCTTGCGCATCATAGATTCGATGAAAACATTAAAGCGCGACGCCCTGCTCAAGAGAATAAAGCAGGATCTGGTTCATCAACAAAAATCAGAGCCGGACAAGGTCAGGCTGTCTGGAACCATGGTGTTGTATAACAATATGCTGCAAAGCCTATTCGCATCCCAAATCAAGACCCTGGGTGTGGTGGCGCTGGCATTGCTTGCGATGTTTCTTTTGCTTTTCCGTTCGATCAAGGTGGCCTTGATCGCGCTTTTCCCCAATCTTTTTTCGGCCGGCGTGGTATTGGGGGTGATGGGTTGGCTGAAGATTCCGTTGGATATGATGACCATTACCATTGCGGCCATCAGCATCGGAATTGCCGTAGACGACACCATTCACTATATTTACCGGTTCCGGGAGGAGATTAAAACCGATGGCGATTACTATAAAACCCTGCACCGCTGTCATAACAGCATCGGCCATGCCATGTACTACACCTCGGTAACCATCATTATCGGTTTCTCGGTTTTGGTGATCTCCAACTTCTGGCCCACCATTTACTTCGGGCTGTTTACCAGCCTGGCCATGCTGATCGCCCTGGTTGCCGCACTGACCTTGCTGCCGCAGCTTCTGGTTTTATTTACACCATTTGGCCCGGATTCCGCGCGCGTCGCCGATCACAGAGAGGAATAGACTTTCGTTGACGGAATCCCTTGCTTGGCTCGATTCCGGTGACACAAACATGGACCCCATATGGTTGTTTGCTCCCCTTGACATCAACCAAAGGATCACCATGAACGACAACGACACCCATCTCAAATCCGTCGGCTACATTCTCTGGATCTTCGGATTTACCGGCGCCCACCGGTTTTACTTCGGAAAACCCATATCGGGCACCATCTATTTTTTCACCCTCGGCCTGCTGGGCATCGGCTGGCTCATCGACCTGTTTCTGATTCCTTCACTGGACCGGCAGGCGAGCATCCGCTTCCGCAGCGGCCCCATCGACTACACGGTGGCCTGGCTGCTGCTCACCTTCCTGGGTTTATTGGGCATTCACCGCATGTACATAGGCAAATGGCTGATCGGCATCGTCTACCTGCTGACCGGCGGCATCTTCGGGCTGGGTTACCTCTATGATTTCTGGACGCTGAACGATCAGATCACGGTAATCAACGGGGCGTAGGAAGAAGCCTTCCGCAGTATCCTTATCAGCGTCTTCAAATTGGCTCATTCAGATGGCGAATCCACCTTCGTTCGATCGAGTTCTCCACGCACGGCCATGGCTATTTTTTCGAGGGTATAGGGCTTTTTCAAATATAGACCGGCGCCGATCCGTTGGATCTCGCGGACCCTTTCCGACTCGGAAAACCCGCTGGCAATTATGGCTTTTTGGTGGGGATGCCGTTCGACAATACGCCGATAGGTCTCACAACCGTTCATCCCCGGATCCATAATCATGTCGAGAACAAGGATATCCGCCGTATTTTCCTGAAGGTAGTGCAACGCTTCCTCACCCGATGCCACAGTGGCCACATGGTATCCGAGCTTGCCAAGCATGCCGGCAGCGATTTCCCGTTGCTCGACCAGATCGTCGACCACCAGAACCCGCTCCGTCCCCCGGTAGTCGTCAAAGGTCAGGCGTGCTTCCTCCGCCGCGCCCGCCTGGCGGGTAATGGGGATGTAAAGGCTGAAAACAGTCCCCTGCCCCTCCCTGCTCCGGATATCAATATAGCCGCCCAGGTCCTTTACCGTGGTCCACACGACAGACATGCCGAGGCCGGTGCCGCTCCGGCCCATGCGCTTTTTGGTGAAGAAAGGCTCGAAAATCTGTTTTAGATCCTGCGGCCCGATACCGACACCATCATCGCTCACATGGACGATTGCATAGTCCCCTTCGGAAATCGTTTCGTACCCCTGTAGCGGCCGATCTACGTAGCAGTTGGCCGTGATGATGGCAACCTCCCCTTCCACCAGCAGGGCCTCGGCCGCGTTGGAAACCAGATTCATCAGCGTTTTGGACAGATGCACGGGTGAAGCCGCCACATTCAGGAGATCGTCGTCAAGGCAGGTACGAAAGCGTACGTGGGGATGCTGCTGTTTAAGGCTCAAGAACTCGGGAGAACCGAGGTAATCATTCACCAGCCGGTTGAGGTTGACCACCTTTTGGTCGGCCACACCACGCCTGGCCATGGTCAGCAAATCTTGAACAATGTCGGCCGCCTTGTGGCCCGAGTTTTTGATGGTCACAATAGGCTTTCTCAGGGGGCTGCCTTCGGGCAGGTCCATGAGAAGCAGTTCGGGATAACTGACCAGGCCGCTCAGGATATTGTTAAGGTCATGGGCGACGCCTGCGGCCAGATTTCCGATCGCCTCCATCTTTTCGGCCTGCTTGAGCTGACCGGCCAGCCGGATGCGTTCTGCCTCACCGCGCCTGCGTTCCTTGATTTCAAGGGCCAATTCCCTGTTGATCTGTTCGAGTTGTGAGGTTCGCGTTTCGACCCGCCGCTCAAGCTCCCGATTGGCTGAACGAACTTTTTCCTGCTCTGCCGCCAGGAGGTGAACCAGGAAGAAGTCCCTGCGGGCATACAGCTCGATTGAATAGCATGCCAGCATGCCGATAATATTGGCACTGATAAAAAAGGAATTGTTGTTGATCAACACCGGCACCGGCGTGTGGGTGATCCCGATCGCGGCAATTTCGTATAGCACGACCAGGCACCAGGCACCCAGCGTGGCCCAGATGAACTGCACGCGGAGGAACGTATATCCAAGGATGAAAACCAGCATCAGACCGGCATAGTAGGAGTAATTGACCGGCGGGGGTGCGATCAGTATCATTATGATGATTCCTGATCCGGCGATGACGATGAGGCCTGCCAGAATAGGCTGGATCCACTGCTGAACCGTTGTGAAATAGGAAAAGAAGAACGCCAGCAGGAGAGTCGGACAAACGAACCCATAACGGATTATCCAGGTCAGATGTTTTTGGCTGGGAATAAGGATCGCGTCGAGAACACCGAAGGCGGCGTAAAAGATTACCGACAATATGAGAGCGACACGAATGTGTTTTAGGGACTTTTCAAGGTATTCACGCTGAAAAGTACCCTCGAGATGCTCGCAAGGACCGGTAAAACGCAAACTCAATAGGTTCAAATGCATGCGCTTCAGATCCTGCAGGGCGTGGTGTTTTTTTTCAGAAACCGACGAGTTTGCGTCCATCACCGTAATCGCTTAATCTATTATGCTTCCGCATGTTGTGCAAATAATAGCCAATCAGGAGATATGGATAGCGTGTTCTATTACCGCAGAGCCGCTCACCGTCGGAAGTTCCGTTTTAAAAAGCCGGTTCCCCCCAGCGCGTTCATCTGCTGAATTATCTGCCAGGTCCGTCGATTCACATAATCAGACGGCCGGTCGGCAGACATGCACCTGGGGCTGGGCAGAACCGCGGCAAGCGTAGCGGACTCCCGCTGATTCAGCCGGACGGCCGGCTTGTGGAGAAACCGTTGGCCGGCGGCCTCTACGACAAAGACACCTTGCCCCATTTTCCGCGATGTTGAGATAGACTTCCAGAATCCGGTTTTTGGGCCACAGGATTTCCATGAGCAGGGTAAAGTAGACCTCAACCCCATTTTTCAACACCTTGTACTCGCTCAATCATTTTTTCCAATTTTTGCATAGTATTTTTGGCATATTAACGCCTTTTTCATATGTTTGAGTTACGAGTTTCACACACTGGATTAATGCCATTATATGTCATGGTTCTTGCTATGCCTACAACTTTATGGTGGATATTGTTATAGAAGATAATCGAGGATTTGTCATTGGCATTGAAGTCAACTAAAAGATAAAAGGAAAACCAGTATGAGCACATATTCATGCACCCAACCCGTAACCGCCATTCATGACCGCCCCCTCGAGGGCGAAGAAAAAAACCTTGCCGATAGCCTGCTGTCATCCATTATCCAGCCGGATGCCGTTGTGGAAGAGATCGTGGCAGGTCCCAAATTTGTCGCAGTGAAGGCCGGCGGACGTATGGGACTTTCCTCCCTGCTGGGGGCAAGGCCCCGGGAACACGAAAAGGAGCTGGAACATCAAATGATTGGAAAAGATGTCAAAGACGTGGCTGGCCTGATCAGCAAGCCGTCTCCTTTTTCAATCTCTCTTGGCTTTGCCGCATTGAATGCAGGCAATGCACCGGACCCAAGGCATGTTGAAGCATCTAATTTTCCGGCGGACAACCTGATCGCCAGGCTCGGCAAAGATAAAATCACAGGTCTTGTGGGAGCCTTCCCTTTTGTGGAATCCTTAAAAGATCGTGTAGGCACTTTTCATTTGTTTGAATTAATGGCCCTCCCGGACGCGGTTCCCCGCGATCAATGGGAAAGCGTACTGGCCGAACTGGATGTCTTTGCCGTCACAGGGACAGCCCTTTTAACCCGCAACATGGCATGGTTTCTGTCCAGAGCGCCCCAGGCGAAAATCGTGGTCCTCGGCCCCACCACCCCAGTTTCCCCTGCGTTGTTCAGCCATGGAGCGGACTATCTTTGCGGATCAGTAGTGACAGACATGGAAAAAGTGGCACAGGGAATTCGAGCCGGCCTCCCATTTAAAAAAATTAAAAAGAATGGAGGTGTTATTTTCACTCAATGGGAAAAATAAAAAGTGACTGTTTGCCTGCCTGACTGTAATGAAATAACCTATAGTTTCATCCCTTTAAGTTTTTTGTTAATAACGTTCATATCAAACTCATCAGGATCAAATTCCCCACCAACCCATTCGAGCATAGATTCATGTTCTTCATGTTTTGGATCTTGAATTGCGTCCAAAAAATCAGAGTATCCCCAAATACCCCCGCAGTCCTCTGGAGGACATGCCTTTTTCCCTTTAATGGCTACAGGTGATTCGGAAAAATCTGAAGGAAGAATTTTTTCGAGAACAATTTTGTGCTCCCAACCATCACCGAGATCATATTCATAAATAAAATTGTCTTTGGGATTGGAAATGATGTCTTGTAAATAAACCTTCCGCTCATCGGTTACATCCATATCAAAATCCGGGTCTGGAATTCCGATATAAGACCTTCCAACTCTATATTGATGTAAATGGTAATCAGACCAACCCATTGCTACCTGCAAGACGGAATGTAATTGATCTAATCTGATATTGTCTTTGACTATCAATCGTCTCCATATTGGAGGCTTGCTTCCAACCAAGGTAACTTTGATTTGGCACAACGATTCTGATTTTTTATTCTTTTTTATCACTATGACCTCCATGTTGAATTTGATTGTCAGCCAACGCCGCTAATCAGCCGCTCGGCTTTTTGCGTCGGCACGAGAATTAGCATTGTTAGAAGCTTGCGAATTTTTTCATTGTTTCTATTATTTATCTCTGAAAAACCGAGGTTTAATCTTCGACCAACTATCTGTGGAAAGAAAACTTTCATCCATATTTTCCAGCATACTCAAAAATTTAGGCCAAGGGACTGAGAAAGTGGAAATATTCGGCTTAAAATAGATTCTTACTGAAGGATCTAGTGGGCCTAAAACCGCCTTAGGCTGCTCAGATTCCAATTCATTCATCGGAAATCCAAGGATTGAATCACAGCCGGTACCAAACGGAGCAATCACGTCATATGGTGTCATTGAATCAAAATTTGCCAACCCATGGAGGCCGGTGATAACATCCGGGTTGCCGAAGAAGAAAACCACCTGTGGATTATCCTGTTCTTCAAGTGTATCCCAACGCTTGAACACAAGGTATTTTCCTGGAGCCTGTTTAGGCGGACGGTGTTCATACATGCTCTCAAGATGAGCATAGCTCTTTTTGACACGTTCCACATTGCAGACATAGTTCTTAACCTCCTCGGTGACTTCGGTGTCAAAACCAAATGGCAGGTAGCTTCCGAAACACCCTAGGTTTTCCTTGTTAAAGGCACAGGCGCACCCTTTCCTTACTGGAGTTATTTGGGCGAAAATACATGTATACCCTTTGCGATTAGGCTTAGGAGCGTTCGGAAACTCCACGTTATTCAGCTCATTTGAGTAAAAACAGGCGATGGGTAGTTCGCTACCGGTGAAGTGTTTTTCCCATGCTTCCATAAAGCGTTCCTTGATTTCGATGTTCATGGTATTTTCCTTTGTACGATGAATTTAGGCGTGAACCGGATATTCACGACGACTCCTTAGGATAGGATTAAATCAGCTTCAGCAAGAACAGTATATAGATCATAACCCTCGTCTATTCCTATTTCCTTATACATCTATTTTTTTAAACCGTGCTGATCGAACAGGGCTTTGATTTGGCCCACTTCGATATGCAATCCGGTGTGCTTTGGCCCTAACATGGCGGCCTCTTGATAAAGTATTCCACAAATAAAGTTCTTTGTGGGATATA
>JGI24023J19991_10001701_pt1 | contig 16625 bp, 16 predicted proteins | sample Cruoilmetagenom1_FD_19991 | JGI IMG/M metagenome (IMG submission 19991) | reverse complement strand
GGTTAGAAAAATAAAAATATATTCTAATTTATTTATAACGTATTTTGATTCACAATTGGTATTACTGATTTGTTTTCATTAGTAAACAAAATATCGCAACTCTTACATTTATAATCTTGCTTGTTTTGTTGGTCGGCCTCATTTGATTGTGTTGAGACTTCCGCAAGCCTGACATCGCTTTTTTTTAATGTTTTCATACGACAAAAAAAGTTAATTGAAACTGGATTCAATTAACTTTTAGTTTGACTTTTTTTAATAAGGGCTAGAAAACTATGTACCAAGCATTTTGTCCATTAAGCTATTTGACTAAATTTAAAAAGGCTGTCTTTTCAGACAGCCTTTTTATAATATATGTTAAAAGGATTATTATTTTCCTTCTTCCATTTGCTTTTTAAGAGCTGCTAAAGCTTCATTAGCATCTCCAAGTGTTGTTGGTTCTGCTTTTTCTGCATTTCTGGCGGCTGCTTTGATTGCTTTTTCTTCTTCGGCTTTATAAGTTGCCATATGAGAAACTACAATTCTGCGATATTCTTTGCTAAATTCTAAAACAATAAAATCAGCTGTATCACCTTTATCTAATTTACTACCATCTTCTTTAGTCATATGACGACCTGGGATAAATGCTTCTACACCATCTTCAAAAAGAACAATTGCTCCTTTTTCAACTTTTTCTTTAATCGTTCCCTGGTGTTTTGAACCGATAGTATAGCTTTCTTCATGAGAATCCCATGGGTTTTCAGTTGTATGTTTGTGCCCTAAGTTTAACTTACGTTCTTCAACATTTAACTCTAAAACTTTTACTTTTAGTTCATCACCAACATTTACAAAGTCAGATGGATGTTTAATTTTCTTAGTCCAAGATAAATCAGAAATATATACTAATCCGTCTATTCCTTCTTCTAATTCAACGAATACCCCAAAGTTTGTATAGTTACGTACTTTACCAGTATGAACCGATCCTACAGGATATTTTTCAGAAACTGATGCCCAAGGGTCACTCGTTAATTGTTTCATCCCTAGAGACATTTTACGAGTTTCACGATCTAATGTCAAAATCTCTACATCTATTACATCTCCTACTTTTACAAAATCAGAAGCAGAACGTAAATGTGTAGACCAAGACATTTCAGAAACGTGTACGAGTCCTTCAACACCTTCAGCGACTTCAACAAATACGCCATAATCAGCAATGACTACTACTTTACCTTTAACTTTGTCTCCTACATTAAGTTCAGCACTTAATGCATCCCATGGATGTTCGCTTAATTGCTTAAGACCTAATTGAATACGTGATTTATCTTCATCAAAATCCAAAATAACTACATTGATTGTTTGATCTAATTCTACCACTTCATTTGGATGAGAAACTCTACTCCAAGATAAATCGGTAATATGTACCAGTCCATCAACACCACCTAAGTCAACAAAGACACCATAAGAAGTTATGTTTTTAACCACACCTTCTAATACTTGTCCTTTTTCTAATTGACCAATAATTTCTTTCTTTTGTTCTTCTAAATCAGCTTCGATTAAGATTTTATGTGATACGACTACATTTTTGAATTCATGGTTAATTTTCACCACTTTGAATTCCATGTTTTTATCGACAAATTGATCATAATCTCTAATTGGTTTTACATCAATTTGTGAACCTGGTAAGAATGCTTCAATACCGAATACATCTACGATCATACCACCACGTGTACGACATTTAACATATCCTGTAACAACTTCGCCCGAATCGTGTGCATTATTAACACGTTCCCAAGCCTTAATTACTCGAGCTTTACGATGTGATAGAACAAGTTGCCCAGTGCTATCTTCTCTTTTATCTACTAAAACCTCTACTTTATCTCCTTCTTTTAAAGCTGAATTATATCTAAATTCGTTTAGTGAAATAACACCTTCAGATTTTGAATTGATGTCAATAATTGCTTCACGCTCCGTCATACGTATTACCGTTCCATCAATCACTTCACGTTCGTTTACGAAACCTAAAGTACCTTCTAAAGCTGCTTCAAATTCTTTTAAATGTTGTTCATCAACCTCTTCAATTCCTTCTTCATATTTATGCCAATCAAAATCTGCTAAAAACTCTTGCGGGTCAACTTTAGGCTCTGGTGTTTCTATCACTTCTTCTTGAGTATCTTCTACAACAGCAGCTTCTTTCTCTTCAACAATAGCTGCATCAACTTTAGCTTTTGGCGCTTTTTTGGCTACAGGCTTTTCTACTTTCTTTACTTCTTCTTTCACCTCTTTTGCAGCCTTGACCACTTCTTTCTTTTCTGTTGCTTTTTTGGCTGTAGGTTTTGCTTCTTTTTTAGCATCATCCTCATTATAGATTGCAGCTTTTTCAAATTTCACCACTAATAGATAATAGAAAATCGCACGATACTTATTTTTGTTTGATTTTCCCATTTGCTCACAAACTTCAGCGATTGCTGTGTCTAAAGATTCATTGTTTTCTAATCCTAGTTTTTTGATTAAAAAATTCTTTTTAACAGTTGTTAACTCGTCTTCTTGTGAACATGAAACTACTTCAGCATCTTGTTTGTAAATTGAAGGACCTAATCCTTTTGTTACTTTTCCAAACAAATCGGTGTCTAAAGCGATACCTAGCTTGTCAGCTTCTTGTGAATAAAATTCGATTTTTTCTTGTAATTTTGACATTGTCAAATAATTTGTATCTTGTTGTTTTTCAGATTTTTACACGACAAAAACATCAAGAGATGTTAGATTAAATTTATATGATTTAAGCCCTTTTTAAATCTGCTCTCGTAAAAAGGAGTGCAAATTTAGTGATTTTTATTTACCTAAGTGCAAGAAATTGAGGAAGTTTACTCTATTTAAAATTTATTTTTCGAAAAAATCAGGAAAGCCATTTTTTAAAATCTTTAACTTTTTCACGACTAACAATAATTTCTTCAAGATGATAGTTATTGAGTTTTATTTGCAGACGATTGTTTGTATAAGAAATCATGTCTTTAATAGCATGAAGATGAATGATAAACTTACGGTTCACTTTAAAAAATAATTTGGGATCTAATACATCCGTAATTTGCTCTAAACTATTGTCAAGTAGGTGTATTTTTTGGTCTTTTGTAAATATGTAGGTTGCTTTGTCTTCACTATAAAAACATTCAATATCATTTGTTTTGACTAACTTTAGATGCTGCCCTACTTGTACCATAAATCGTGTTTTATACTCTTTCTTTGACGCTACTAAGAGTTGTTTTAAGCTATTAATGTCTGATGCATTTATTGCTCTCGATGCTTTTGAATGTTTATATTTATGAATTGCTGTAAGCAATTCTTCTTCTTCAATAGGTTTCAGCAAATAGTCGACACTGTTGAGTTTAAAAGCTTTGAGTGTATATTGGTCGTAGGCTGTCGTAAAAATAATAGCACTCGAAATGTTTACAGCTTCAAAAATCTCAAATGACAAGCCATCCGATAATTGTATATCTAAAAAAATTAAATCAGGTTGTGGATTATTTTTCAACCAGTTTATGGATTCCGCCACACTGTGTAATTGGACCAGACTTTTAATACCATTTCTCTCGAGCATTCTCTCTAAGCGCCTTGCAGCAGGTTTTTCGTCTTCAATAATAATTGATTCAATCATTTTATGATAGATTAATGGTATTGCAATATAAACTTTTCAAGAGATTGTTTTGGGGTAAGTTCCAATTTTTTTCTAATGCGATATCTCATCTTACGAACTGCATCAATGCTTACATTTTGAACTTGTGCAATATCTTTTGTATTCATATTGACCCTAATATATGCCAATATTTTTAATTCTGTTTGTGTCAATTTAGGAAAATCTACCAATAGTTTATTAAAGAAGTCTTTATGAGTATTGACAATTTTTTTTTGTACATCTTCTTCAGTATCTAATTCAATCGATTTTTCAACGATAAAGGCCTTCAAATCATTCAAATGATCTTTAGTGATAATACTATTTCCAGATAATTTATCAATTTTAGCTCCAATTAATTTTAATTTTTCTTTGTGTTTTTTAGTAAACATTAACGCTAGAAGCAATTCTCTTTTTTTAGCATTTAGACCATCTTGTATCATTCTTGTCTCAACTTCATCTTGAAGTCTTTTATGTTTAATAGTAGCTTTTTCAAGTTTTGATTTTTCTTTGGCTAGTTGAATTTTTTTATTGTAATTATTCTTTGAATAAATTAAAGCATAAACTAATACTATAATTAAAAGGCTCCCTAAAAGAAACGATACTTTAAACAATCTTGCATTTGATTTTTCACTATCAATAATCTTTAAAATTTGCTCATTCTGTTTTTCTTCTGTTGACAGTTTATTTTCTAATTCAATTGTTTTATATAGGTTGTCATTATCTTGCTCGCCAAGAGAATCCCTTAAAGCAATCATTTTTTGATACCAATTAGTGGCTTGTTCTAAATTATTAGTTGCAATTTCACATGTTGCTAATGCCTGAAATAATTTGACTTTAAAAAGGTGGTCATCAATTTTTTCAGCCCCCTGTAAAGATTTTTCTAATAATTGCTTTTCATTGCTAAAGTTCTTAAAAGCTTTTTCAATTCTTGATTTATGGTAATATAAATCTATCAATTGAATACTATCTCCTATTTCAACAGATAATTCTATTGCTTTTACGATAGCACCTTCTGCTTGAATAAAATCTTCTATCTCTATGTAATTTAATGCTTTATTATAATAAATTAGAGATTCATCGCTTTTTAATAAAGAATCACCAGCTAAGAGTTGGTCAAAGGCTTTATTACTCTCTTTGTATTTCTTTCTATTGTGCTCTAAAGATGCTAAATTAAGTTTTGCATCAATTATTCCTTGCTTGTCTCCCTGTTTTATAGCATAGTTAAGTGATTCGTAGAAATGCTGTTCTGCTTTTTCTAAATCATCATTATCTAAGGCTATTGTTCCAATATTAAACAACACTGGGTCAAGGAGTTCACCTCTTGTAAAACCAATTGTATTATGAGAATTGTATTGATTTAGTTCTTCATCACTTATTGATTCTAGTATTTCTTTACTTTTAAATATTGCTTTATATGCTGGCTCATATTGATTAAAATGATAAAAATGATGGCTGACATCTAGATATATTATGCCTTCAGTAACTTTAAGATTGTTCGTTTTGGCTAATTCTAAAGCTTTGCTAATTCTTCTATATGCAGCTTTTTCAACACCTCTTTTTCTTAAACTGTTTGCTTCTTTCCTTAGAAGATAAATTTGTTTATAAATATCGGCAAATCCTCTCGATTTTTTATAATAGTATACTACGGAGTCAAGCTCAAGTAAATTTTCATTTTTTAATTTTAGTATATAAAAATCTAATGAATCTTTATTTTCTTGAGCAACAACATATGTTGTACAAAATAAAAACAATAATAAACAGCCTATTTTTTTTGGGAATTTCTCTAATTTCATTTTGGGAATTTTTCAGCGTCTAAGGTAATTAAATAATAATTAAAAAAAGCCCACCTCACTTGCAAACAAGTTTAGCGGGCTTACCCTTTTCCCCCTTTTTTTTGGGATCGAAACTTAAATACTTTCTATAAGTATTTGTGTTTCAATAGGTCAAAAATAGCACTTAAATTGTAGCTAGTAATTTTAGTACTATGGACAAATTGTAGACATTTTAGTGGTTTATTAAAAATCTCTATCTTGATCTAGTATCTCCTGTATTTTTCTTTTCTCCCATTCTTTGCTAAAGAGAATATGCTTGCCAAAAGTTGCATACCAATGAAAAAAGAGTCCGATACCCCAAAATAAACTTGTCGAAAGTACGGTGCTTTTAAACCCGTTCCAGCCATATTCAAGTGTATTNGTAGCGACTAACAAAACATTTATGACAAGGTAAACTACTAAATGAATATAAAAACCTTTAATTTTTTTGATTCTTTTTTGCGCTCTTAAGCAACTATCTTCTTGATTGTACGTTTTCATGTATCTAATTTTTATTGGTGTGTGTTTAATATTGTGTCTTTATAAACTATTATTCCCATAGTTCTTTATTTTCCTCATCCATCAGCTCCTTAATCTTTTTTTCTTCCCAGTTTGATCCTAGAAATGGAAAGCGTCCAAAAGCTTCAAAATAATGAAATATAACACCTATTCCCCATCCCAACATCGGATAGATAAACCATTTATGTTCCCACGAAGTCATATAGTTTAGAATCGCTAGAAAGGGTATGATAATTACATAAGACAACACATTAGAGTAAAATGCTTTGATTTTTTCTACACGATCTCTCGCTTTTATATATTTATTTTCTTCATTTATATTTGATGTTTTCATATTAGTTGTTTTTTGTGTTAATAGAGGTAAAATAACCTCGAATCTATTTATTGATTGATTGATTTTCACTTGTTTTTCAGTTAATAGCGCATAGCGTTCTATAATATTTTGCAAGCCAACTCCAGCTCCTTTGGTTACTGATTTCTTTTCATGAACGTTGTTTGCAATCACCAATTCGCCATTTTGTATCGTAATTGTAATTTTAAGTGGATTTTCTGTACTTGTCGCATTGTGTTTTACTGCATTTTCTAATAAAAGTTGTAACGAAAGTGGAACAATTTTAAATTCAGGATTTGAAAATTCCTTAGGCAAATCAAACTCTAAATTCTCTTCAAAACGCATTTTTAACAATTCCATATAAATTGCAGCAAATTCTAACTCCTCCAACAATAGAATTAAATCTTTATCTTTTTGCTCTAAGACATATCGATAAACTTTTGATAATTTAGTAGTAAAACGTTCTGCTTGCGTCGGGTTTTCTTCTATGAGTGCCGTTAAAACATTCAAACTATTGAATAAAAAATGCGGATCTAATTGACTTTTTAAAGTTTCAAATCGAGCCGTTTCAGTTTTAGCGATGGTCTGATGTTTTGTTATTGTTTGCTTCGTTAGTGCTCGATAAAAATTGATTACATAAAAAACCAATACAACTACCAAGGTGATTATTAGTGAATAAACATACATATAGATTGACTCGTTTTGTACATAATAATCCCATGATTTTTTTTCAAAGACCAATACAGTTACTAAGCGTAACATTATTATACTCAACATAGATACTAAAACGGCACCTACCGCTCCGTAAACAGCTCTTTTTTTCGGTTCTTCTTTCCACGAATAGCGTTGCTCTAATTTTTCAACTACCCAAAAATTAGACGAACCTAAAACTGCACTGTATAAAAAATAGATGCTAAATTTTTGTATTTCGATTGAGATACTTTCTATTGCTCGACCTCTGATCCAGCCACCACCTTGATCAAATAAATAGATAATAAGTGCTACTATAAAAATAGGTTTTAGATATTTGAGTAGTTTAGTCATTTATATGCTTCTCGTTTACGTATTAGCTGCTAAAAATTAATCTCAAATGTAAGGTTTGTATCGTTAACGTCAAACTTTGCTAAATCAAATTGTGGAGGACCAAATAGTTGTGGATTATTCGTTGTTCCATAATCCTCAACAGGACGCATACCCTTAAAATCTAACTGCTTGTTATCGTTAGCATCGTGATAACACGTAATTGCATAAGTGCCTTTTGGAACATTTACAAAGCTAATAGTAGTAGTAGTATTATCTTTAATTTCACCTGTTGCTTCTTGAAAAGTGACTCGTTCTATAAAACTCTCGTTTGAGTCATAGAGGGCAAAATAAACTTTTCCTTCGTTACTTGCAATCTTAGGAATGGTTACTGTTACTGTAACTCCTTCATTAGAAGTTAGCTCTTCGTTTTGAGTTTCTTGTGCTTTTGATAAAAAACTTAACAAACTCATTAAAATAAGTAAAGCGATTCGTGTCATCATAATTGTAAATTTAAATTAGTTATTGATTATTGATAGCCCAAAAGTCACCCTATCGACTTATTCTTACAATAAAAACTTACCGAACTGTCAAAAAACGCTACTCAATTGTAAAACATTGCTTATTTTGTAACATTTTAAGAAAATAAAAGACCTATTATACGAATTAACGAACCAAATGTGACCGCAGAACTAGAACAAAAATTTGTTAAAGATCTAGAGTCAAATCAGAATATCATCCATAAAGTATGTAAAGCATACACAAACAATGCAGATGATCATCATGATTTGTTTCAAGAGATAAGCATCCAATTATGGAGAGCCTATGATAAATTTAGAGGTGATTCTAAGTTTAGTACTTGGATGTATCGAGTGGCATTGAATACGGCCATCTCTTTATATAGAAAGTCTAAAAGAACTATCAAAACGGGCGAGCTATATGACAATGTAAAGGAGTTGGCTTATCAAGGTTATGATGACACAACTGAGGTGCAGTTAGCCTCCTTGTACAAAGCAATACATACGTTAAACGACATTGAAAAAGCTTTAGTCTTGCTCTATCTCGAAGACAAATCATATCGTGAGATAGCACTTTGTTTAGGTATTAGTGAGGTAAATGCAAGAGTTAAAATGAATCGGACAAAAACAAAATTAAAAAAGCTTTTAAACCCATAGTATGGAAGATTTAAAACACTATAAAGAAGCTTGGCAGCATCAAAGACATGATGACAAACAAGTAAATGCTGATACCATCACAAAGATGATTCATCGTAATTCATCTTCTGTCGTAAAATGGATTTTTTACATCAGTATTATTGAATTTATTGTATTAACCTTACTAAATGTTTTTGTAAAAATTGACAGAAATGAACTTGAAATACAAGAGCTTGGTTTAGAGCACTTTATGAAAGGAATAGGTATTATAATTGGATATCTAATACCATTATTTTTCATCTATCTGTTTTACAGAAATTACAAAAAAATATCTGTAACCTCATCAACAAAAGAATTAATGCATAGTATCCTAAAAACACGAAAAACTGTAAAATACTACATAATAACAATTTTAGCAATTACTACTTTTGCATTACTATATAGCACCTATGTTATTTTACAAGCTCCTGAATATGCCGATATATTATCAGATTATTCTATAAATGGTCATATTCTTGTATGGGGTATAGTTGTAATTTTTATTGCTATCGCCGTAGGACTTATTTTACTCTTTTATTTACTACTATATGGTTTCTTAATTCGTAAATTAAACCTAAACTATAAAGAATTAATAAGTTCTTAATATATTAGTTGAGCGACACCATCTATACATGCTATACTAATTGGCATCGGTTCGACCATACAATCTGAATAGATTCCCCATTTTAAATTATAAGCATTTTGGGCGACAGTATATGCAGCTACTTCGTTTAGAAAAACTTCAACATCACTATTTAACGAATAGGCAACGTAGCCTGTTGGTCCACCACATGCTTTTGCCCCAATGGCGGTAAAGGTCCAATTATCTGAATCTGTACAGGTCTCGCTATTTGCCATGAGAACTATGCTCTCATACTGCTCAACTAAAGCTTGCCAATCTTCTGCTTGGCTAGTATTGGTATCTGTGCAACTCATAAAAGAAAACACACTAACTACTACGACTAAAATGAACTTTTTCATCTTTTGTGATTTTTTATTGATAAAGATTAACGACTATTTCTAACTTACAATAATTGACCATTCTTTCTTACCTAGTACCTTTTAACTAAATCAAGGAAACTTTGGATATTGTTTAAAATTAGGGTCTCGTTTTTCTAAAAAGGCTTTTTTACCTTCTTGTGCTTCATCCATTAAATAATACATTAAGGTAGCGTCACCGGCAAGCTGCATTAAACCATGTTGCCCATCTAACTCAGCGTTTAACGAACGTTTTATCATTCGTAATGCCATCGGCGAACGTTTTTGCATGGTTTTGCACCAAGCTACCGTAGTATCTTCTAAATCAGCTAATGGAACTACTTTATTGACCATTCCCATTTTTTCTGCTTCGTCAGCACTGTATTGTTCACATAAAAACCAGATTTCTCTTGCTTTCTTTTGCCCGACATGTCGTGCTAGATAAGATGAGCCAAAACCTCCATCAAAACTCCCTACTTTTGGCCCCGTTTGACCAAATATAGCATTGTCACTCGCAATCGTCAAATCACAAACGACATGTAATACATGTCCACCTCCAATAGCATAACCATTTACCATGGCAATAACTGGCTTTGGTAACTCGCGCAATCTTTTATGAATATCTAAAACATTTAAGCGCGGCACGCCATCGTCACCAACATAGCCACCAACTCCTTTTACATTTTGGTCGCCACCACTACAAAATGCCTTCTCACCAGCTCCTGTCAAAACAACCACGTCTATATTGTTGTCTTCTCTACAAATCTCTAGTGCATCTAGAATTTCAAAATTGGTCTTTGGTCTAAAAGCATTATAAACTTCTGGTCTGTTTATGGTGATTTTCGCAATTCCTTCAAAATATTCAAATAAAATATCGGTATATTCTCGAATGATTTTCCAGTCTCTTTTTGGCATGATTTTCGGTTATTGAATGGTTAAATAGTAAACTTATTTCAAAACTAATTCACTTAGCTCGAACAAAACTATTCAAAAAAAATAAAAAAGTAGTATTTTTGAAACTTAATCCTTCATTTATGAAAAATATTTTTTACTTAATTTTATTTATTAGCAGCTCTATAATCTATGGACAAAATGTCAAGTTCAAGGATTTTAACTCCATAGAATTAGGAACAACTCGCACCTTAAAAATCTATTTACCCGCATCTTACGCAAAAGACAGCACCCGTTTATACCCCTTAACTATTTTGTTTGATGGTGATTATTTATTTGATGTCTATATGGGAAATGCCAAACTCTTTGCACAAAGAGATAAAGCACCCGAACAAATAATTGTTGGGATCATGCAAAATGAAAACAAAGAACGCTACACAGATTGTTCGTTTGACAAAGTAAGTGGTTTGCCCACTGAAGATAGTGAGCAGTTCTATCGATTTGTTCGATCAGAGCTTATTGACTATATGGAGACAAATTACAGGTTATCACCTTTTCGAACACTTGTTGGTTCTACTTTGACAGCAAATTTTGTCAATTATTTTGTAATCGAAAACGAGCCTGCATTTGATGCCTTTGTAAACATCAACCCATATTATAATCCTGATATGCCCAACTTTTTACAAAACAAACTCAGTATTGCAAGACCTGCTAGAATGTATTATTATTTAAATTCAGGATCTTATAATAGTGCTGAAAAACACAATCGTATTGAGCAGGTGGCCCATTTATTAACAAATATAAATGATCCCAATACACTATTTAAATACGACACCTTTAAATCAACGAAAACGGCTTCTATTGGTCAAGCAATCTCAAGTGCATTAGCACATATTTTTGATATCTACAGTGCAATCTCTAAAGAAGAGTTTTCTTTAAACATTCAACACTTATCACCACCTGATGCTATTGATTATGTAAAAAACAAATATGTAGAAATCGATTATTTATTTGGCACCAATATGCCCATACGCGAACGCGATATCTATGCAATTGAATCTATCGTGATTGATCAAGAAAACGGAGATTATTTGGCTGAATTTGGAGAAATGATATATCAACTGTACCCTGAATCTCCATTAAGTGATTATTATATCGGCATGTATTATGAAAAGGGAGGAAAATACAAACAAGCACTCAAAAATTACAAGAATGGATATGCTAAAATGGATGAAAATGGTGAGGGTGCAGAAGCTTTTTATCAAAACATAGAACGGGTCTTAAACAGACAAGATGAGATAATTATTCAAGAACAATTTGAAGAAGAAGAAAAAGAAACCCAAAAAGAAGAATTTAAAGAAAATAAAAAAGCTAAAAAAGAAGAGTGGAAAGAACAAAGAGATGCTGACAAAAAAATGCGAGAAAATTTTCGTAAAAATAAAGATGATTAATTAATTTAGAAGCAATCGAAAAATTTGAAAAATATTAAATAAATATGAGAAAAATAATTACAAGTATCCTACTAATAACACTTACTTTGGGTCTTTTTGCTCAAGAATATCAGTTTAAAACACTAGTAGATTTAGAAACCTCAAACGTAAAAAGCCAAGGACAAACAGGAACATGCTGGAGTTTTTCGACCACTTCTTTTTTAGAGTCAGAAATACAAAGAATCATGGGTAAGAATATTGATATTGCTGAGATGTATTTAGTAAGAAATACCTATACCGATAAAGCATGGAATTATGTGATGCGACAAGGAAAAGCACAATTTAGTGAAGGTGGTCTAGCTCATGATGTCATAAACGCAGTTGCTACTTACGGTTTAGTACCGCAAAGCGCTTATCCCGATATTTTTGGAACCAACCAAGTATATAATCATGCTACCGTCATTCCAGATTTAAAAAATATTCTAAATGCCTACATCAAAAATGGGACAAATTCAGCTTATCCTGATTGGAAAACCTCCATCACACCGATTCTAGATCAACAAATTGGAAAAAACCCAAATNGNTTTATCTTTGATAATCAAACCTTCTCACCTGCTTTGTTTGCAGAATACACAAAAATAATCCCTGAAAANTATATCAGCATTACTTCTTTTACCCATGAAAAGCCTTATTCAAAATTTGTCTTAAATATACCTGACAATTTTTCTAATGGAAGCTTTTATAATGTTACTTTAGATGAATTGGAAGCCATCACTTTTCAAGCACTTAAAACAGGCTATAGCATTGCACTAGATGTAGACGTATCTGAAAAGACTTTCTCTTCAAAATATGGTTTAGCAATACTACCTATAGCCGGTTCCAATCCTGAGAAAATATTTACAGAAATAACTCCTGAAATAGAAGTAACTGAAGCATATAGACAACAAGAATTTGAAAATTTTAATACAACCGATGATCATTTAATGCATATCACGGGAATTGTTAAAGATCAAGCTGGTAACTCCTACTTTAAAGTAAAAAATTCTTGGGGCGAATCAAGTGATCGTGTTGGTAATGATGGATATATCTATCTGTCAATTCCTTATTTTAGAGCCAAAACCATATCTATACTGTTACATAAAGATGCCTTAGATAAAGAAATGAACTCAAAACTCAGTATTTAGTTTGTACGCAATAGTAGACATAGAAACGACGGGCGGACAATATAACCAAGAGCGAATTACAGAAATAGCAATTTACAGGTTTGATGGCCATGATATCATTGATAAATTTTCAAGCCTAGTAAATCCTGAGCGAAAAATTCAAGCCTTTGTTGTCAAACTAACTGGTATTTCAGATGCCATGGTAAAGAGAGCTCCCAAATTTGAAGAAGTTGCAAAACGCATTGTTGAAATTACAGAAAATTGCATTATAGTCGCTCATAATGCTGATTTTGATTATCGAATATTAAGACAAGAATATAAGAATTTGGGTTATGAATATGAGCGCAACACGCTAGATACGGTTCAGTTAAGCAAAGACTTAATCCCTGACTTACCATCTTATAGTCTTGGTAAATTATGTAAATCTGTTGGGATTCCTGTTGCCAATCGTCATCGAGCTGATGGCGATGCCTTTGCAACAGTAAGTCTATTCGAACTTTTACTTCAAAAGGATCATGATAAAAAAATAATCAGACAAAGTGTTAAAGATTTTTCCATCACGCTAAAAAAAGAAAAGCTTACTACCGCTATTAAAGGAACACCTGCAGCTACTGGCGTTTTCTACATTCATCAAAGTAATGGCCGAATAATGTATATCGGAAAAGGGAAAAACATGCGCAGCAAACTCAGTCAACTACTGGCTAAAAAATCTAAAAAAGCCTTGACAATTCAGAGTAAAATGGCACGAGTGAGTTATGATGAATCGGGTAGTTATAGCATGGCACGCTTACTTTTCAATCAAGAGGTAGCCACACACAACCCAAGATATAATAGCAATTATTATCATTTATCTAAACCTGTCGCATTTAACCATCCCGATTTAATTGTAGTAGGATTAGGTCGCAAAACAGGTGAGAAATCAGTCATTTTAATTGAAAATGGCGTGCTACAAGGTTTTGCCTATGTCGATTTAGAATATCAAATAAATAATGTCTCCGTTCTTAAAAATCTCCTTTCGCCATTAGCAGATAGTCTAGACAATCGGCATATTGTTAAAACAAGTATCACAAAAAATAGAGTTGAAAAAGTAATAAGATTATAAAGTCTTTCAGCACTAGGCAAAACTTAAATTATGAGCAATTCGACTAAAAATTGGCGAGATAAACTGCATACAATAATCTATGAAGCAGATACCAAAGCAGGTAAATGGTTTGACATTATCTTACTTGTTTTTATTGTAGCAAGTATCATCACGGTTATGTTAGAAAGTGTAGAATCAATTGATCTAAAATACCACACACTTTTTAATTATATAGAATGGGCAATTACCATACTTTTCACAATTGAATATTTTATACGAATTATTTCTCTAAAAAATCCCAAAAAATATATATTTAGTTTTTATGGAATTATCGACCTGCTATCAACCCTACCAAAATACCTCTCTTATATATTAGTTGGTGCTCATGCTTTAGTTGCGCTACGTGCCCTGCGACTTTTACGTATCTTTAGAATTCTAAAACTAGCTCGATTTATCGGGGAATCTGAAAATTTGATAAAAGCCTTAAAAGCGAGTAGAGCAAAGATTTCTGTCTTTTTATTGGCTGTATTAAGCATTGCCGTAATACTAGGGACCCTAATGTATTTAATAGAAGCTGGCCAGGATAGCGGTTTTGATAGTATTCCTAGAAGTGTCTATTGGGCAATTGTCACGTTAACAACAGTTGGTTATGGCGATATCGCTCCTATCACTCCTTTTGGGCAACTTATTGCCTCTGTAATTATGATTTTAGGGTATGCCATAATCGCAATACCTACGGGTATTGTTTCTGCGGAATTTAGTAAACATAAAAAAATTGAGACAAACACACAATCTTGTCCGTATTGTTTGGCAACTGATCATCATGATGGTGCTGAATTTTGTTATGAATGTGGAAAACCCTTAAATTAAATAAATTAGAATCTATCATCATTGAATACACTCATTAGCATAGTAGGTGCAACCGCCATCGGAAAAACAAGCTTGAGCTTCGCAATTGCAGAACATTTAGAATGTGAAATAATTTCTTGTGATTCTCGGCAATTCTATAAAGAAATGGAAATTGGTACAGCTGTTCCTACCGCTGAAGAACTTGCTACAGTACCGCATCATTTTATTCAAAACCGCAGTATACATGATTCCTATTCGGTAGGACAATTTGAACAGGATGCTCTTGCCCTACTCGAGCAACTATTTACTAAAAATAAATTTGTCGTGATGGTTGGTGGTAGTGGTCTTTACGTAGATGCCGTTTTAAACGGATTAGACTACTTTCCAGAAGTTGATCCTCAAATTAGAAGCAACCTCAACAAACTCTTAGAAAAAGATGGGTTAGAAACCCTACAAGCCCAACTTGAATACCTTGATCCAGAAAGTTTTGCAAAAATTGATATTCAAAATCCACATCGAGTGATACGTGCTTTAGAAATCTGCTTGGGAACAGATCATACTTTTTCTTACTATAAAAACAAACCCAAAACACCTCGTAATTTTAAATCAATTAAAATTGGCCTAGATGCTCCCCGAGAAATTATCTACCAACGTATCGAGCAACGCGTAGATAGCATGATTCAAAACGGTTTACTCGATGAAGTAAAAAAACTAAAACCGTTTAAAGAACTGAATGCTCTGCAAACGGTTGGCTATCGCGAATTGTTTTCTTATTTTGATGACAAATTTACCTTAGCAGAAGCAATTTCAGAAATTAAGAAAAACACCCGACGTTTTGCAAAGAGACAGAACACCTGGTTTAGAAAAGATCAAGAAATTAAATGGTTTAATTATCAAACAGATTCTAAAGATATCATTAAGGAGATTACGAAAATTTGATTGTGATTTCCTGATTTAAGCCAAAAACTTCCCTAAAACAGCTGCTTTATTTACAGTCTCTTCCCATTCTTTTTCAGGATTACTGTCTATGGTAACACCACCGCCAACATACAAATTTGCCACAGTATTTTTTAATTCCATACAGCGTAAATTCACATACAAATCTGTCTTTTGATCGAGGTTGATTTCACCGATAAAACCTGTATAAAACTTTCTATTGTAGTTTTCGTTTGCTACAATAAAGTCTTCCGCAATATTTCTTGGAGTACCACATACTGCAGGTGTAGGATGTATACTTTTAATTAAATGCTGTAAAGTCGTTCCTTCATTGAGATAGCCAAAAACATCTGTTCTAATATGTGCAAGGTTTCCTGCTTGTTCCGTATAAGGTTTTGAAATATCTAGATGTTCAGCGATCGGTATTAATTGATCCGTTATAAAATCGGTTACCCATTGTTGCTCCTCTATTTCTTTAGTACCCCAAACAACTTCTTCTTTATAAATTTGTGTCCCTGCCAAGGCCATTGTAGAAAAGGCATCTTTTTCAACACACAATAATTTTTCTGGAGAAGCACCCATCCACAATCCCACTTCAGGATGATGCCATACGTATACAAAAGCACTCGGATAAGCCAATACTAAATTTTCATAAATCAAACCAAGTTGCTCCTTTTGGTACTTTCTATTAATTTTTCGTGACAAAACTATTTTATCAACTTTTCGCGAATGGATAAACTCAATACTTTTATCGATTAAATCCGTATATTTATTCTTAGT
>JGI24023J19991_10001697_pt1 | contig 16638 bp, 10 predicted proteins | sample Cruoilmetagenom1_FD_19991 | JGI IMG/M metagenome (IMG submission 19991) | reverse complement strand
CGTTATGGCTATTCAATAACATCAAATAGGCCAAGTATTCTTTATTACTATTGGCAGTTTTTATTAAATGTAACAACCCTTCAAAATTTACTTTTTTACTTTGCTCGTTGATTTGAGCTAACAATGTTAATCGCTCCTCTTCTTCACGAGATTTTAAATAGTTGCCAGCTAAAGACATTATGCCTTCTATAGTTTTGTCTGGCTGAATAGTTTTAGGTTTGTTTTCATTTTTTGCCCAACTATCCTTTAACGATACGGTTCGGTTAAAAACCAACTGTTCAGGTTTGCTGTCGTCATCCACATTAAAATAGCCTAGACGTTGAAACTGGAATCGGTCACCAATGTTAACATTTTTTAAACTCGGTTCAACAAATGCTTCGATAGTTTTTAGAGAATTTGGATTGATAAATTCTTTAAAATCTTTACCCTTGTGAGCATCTGGAGCCTCATCGCTAAACAATCTGTCGTACAAACGTACTTCAGCTTTCACAGCATGATTGATAGAAACCCAATGCAAAGTTCCTTTTACTTTACGCTTACTCGCTTCAGTACCACTACCACTTAAAGAGTCTTCATCATAAGTGCAATGTACTTCGGTAATTTCACCATGAGCATCTTTTACAACACTATTCGCTTTAATGATATATCCGTTTTTTAATCTGACTTCTCCGTTTAATTTTAATCGGAAAAACTTTTTATTGGCTTGTTCTCTAAAATCTTCTTTTTCAATGTAAATTTCTCTAGAAAAAGGAACTTTTCTATTTCCGAATCCGTCAACATAATCATTATAAGAGGCCTCAAAAAATTCTTCTTTGTCTTCTGGATAATTGGTGATTACAATTTTTAACGGATTTAAAACAGCGAGTACTCTAGGTGCGGTTTTGTTCAAATCATCTTTAATACAAAATTCTAATAAGGCGACATCAGTTACATTATCACGTTTAGAAACCCCAGAAATTTCACTAAATTTCACGATAGATTCTGGTGTGTATCCTCTTCTTCTAAGACCAGAAATGGTAGGCATTCTTGGGTCGTCCCAGCCATTAACAAGACCTTCTTCAACTAATTGTAATAATTTGCGTTTACTCATTACCGTAAAACTTAAATTACGGCGAGCAAATTCACGTTGTTTGGGTCTTAACTTGTTAGAATCTCTAATTGCATCTACATACCAATCATACAATTCACGATGACTTTTAAATTCTAAAGTACATATAGAATGAGAAATTTGTTCGATATAATCAGATTCGCCATGAGTCCAATCGTACATCGGATAGATGTTCCATGTATCACCTGTTCTGTGGTGTGATTTTTTTAAAATTCGATACATAATAGGATCACGCATATGCATATTTACATGTTGCATATCAATTTTAGCTCTGAGAATATGTGAGCCTTCTTCAAAGTCTCCATTTTTCATTTTCTCAAATAATGCTAAATTTTCTTCTACTGATCTATTTCTATTAGGGCCATCAACTCCAGGTTCTGTAGGTGTTCCTTTTTGCTTTGCAATTTCATCAGAAGATTGATTGTCTACATAGGCTTTTCCTTTTTTAATCAATTCTATTGCCCAATCATATAATTGTTGAAAGTAATCTGAAGAATACAATTCTTTATCCCATTGAAAGCCTAGCCATTTGATATCCTTTTTTATGGCATCAACATATTCTTGTTCTTCTTTGGCAGGGTTGGTATCGTCAAATCGCAAATTAACAGGTGCATTGTATTTTTGCCCTAGTTCGAAATTTAAACAAATAGAAGCGGCATGACCAATATGTAAATAGCCATTTGGTTCGGGCGGAAACCGAAAGCGTAATTTACTTTTATCTAAACCAGTAGATAAATCTTCTTCTATAATGTGCTCTAAAAAATTGAGTGATTTTTTTTCTTCAGACATTCAATATTAATTTGAAATAGTCTACAAAAATAAGGAAAATATTAATAGAGGGTATGTTATATTCCCAATACCATTTTAGCAATCATAAAATAGATTAAAATGCCAAAAACATCATTTGTGGTTGTAATAAATGGTCCAGTTGCTATGGCTGGGTCTATTCCTCTTTTATCTAAAAATAAGGGAATAAAAGTGCCAATAATACCAGCCATAATGATGACTGCAAATAATGAAATAGAAATAGCCATTGAGGTTTTTATATTACCATACCATAACCAAGTAAAAGCAAATAAGAGAATTGAGAGTGCTATACCATTTACTATAGCTAATGAAAATTCTTTTAACAAGCGGTTGCCTATACTTCCTGTTAGATCATCATTTGCCAATCCTTGTACAATAATTGCAGATGATTGTACACCAACATTACCAGCCATTGCAGCAATTAGAGGTGTAAAAAAGAAAAGTATGGCATGTTTACTAATCATTTCTTCAAAACCTCCCATGATGGCTGCAGCTCCTACACCACCAATAAGCCCTAAAAATAACCAAGGAAGTCTTGCTCTAGTATGTTCAAAAATGGTATCATCAGCTTCAATGTCTTCAGTTAAACCTGCTGCCATTTGATAATCTTTTTCAGCCTCTTCTTTAATAATGTCTACAATATCATCAATGGTAATTCTACCTAATAAATGCTCTTCATCATCAATAACCGGTATGGCTTCTAAATCATATTTTTGCATTATCCTAGCAACATCTACAACTTTGTCATTAACATTAACAGCATCAACTTTAGGAATGTAAACCTCAGAAATATGTGTTTTTGTTGAGGTAACCAATAAGTCTTTAAGTGATAAACGGCCTTTTAATTTGTTGTCATTATCAACTACATAAATAGAATGCACCCGAGTCACATCTTCTGCCTGAGCTCTCATCTCTTTTACACATTTGGTCACATTCCAATTTTCATTGACTTTAACTAACTCTTTTGCCATCAAACCCCCAGCAGAATTTTCGTCATAGGTTAATAATTCAACAATGTCCTTTACATGTTCTTCATCTTCAATGTGAGAAATTACATTTTCTTGACGTTCTTCGGGCAGTTCTGCAATAATGTCTGCCGCATCATCAGTATCTAATTCTTCAAGCTCTTCAGCAATTTCTTTAGCAGATAAGCTTTTTAGTATTTTCTCTCGTACATCTTCATCTATTTCCATTAAAATATCAGAAGTCAGTTCACTATCTAATAATTTAATAATGTAGGTAGCTTCTTTGAGAGATAATTCATCTAAAAGTTCGGCAATATCAGCATGATGCTCTTCTTCTAAAAGTTGTAGCAAGGTAGTATCATCCAATTGTTGGATGTATAGTTGTACTTGTTTTATAAGATCATTTGTAATTTCAAATGGCATCGTTTGCTATTTTTTGCGTCAAGTTTATAAACTCTTGAACTGATAATTGTTCAGGACGTTCCGCAAAGATAACATCTTCTCTTAATTTATCAGATAAATTAAAAGATTTTAAGCTGTTACGCATGGTTTTTCTACGTTGATTGAATGCGGTTTTTACAACTTTAAAAAATAATTGCTCGTCAACAGGAAGTTTGTGGTTTTCTTTTCTAGTTAAACGAATAACACCAGAGTCTACTTTTGGTGGAGGGTTGAAAACCGTTGGAGGTACAGTAAATAAATATTCGGCATTGTAAAACGCTTGTACTAATACTGAAATAATTCCGTAAGTTTTACTGCCAGGTTTTTCTGTGATTCGTTTGGCAACTTCTTTTTGAAACATGCCACACAATTCTGGAATTTGATACCTGTTTGCGATAGTTTTAAAAACAATTTGAGAAGAAATATTATAAGGAAAATTGCCAATAACAGCAAAAGGATGGTCTTTAAACTCTTTTGAAATATCAATTTTCAAAAAATCACCTGAAATAATCCTGTTTGCTAAATTTAAATAATGAACTTTAAGATATTCAACAGATTCTTTATCGATTTCAATAACATATGTGGTAAATTTTTTCTCTAATAAATAGTTGGTTAACACCCCCATACCAGGACCAATTTCTAATACTGTATCATAGTTGTTCTCTGTTAAGCTGTCTGCAATTTTTTTAGCAATATTTTCGCTCTTTAAAAAGTGTTGACCTAAATGTTTTTTTGCTTTTACAGACATTGTTGAAGTATATGAAACTGAAATAATTTTAGCTTTTAATGAAATTTTTGATGTGATGTATTACATTTAATTCAGTTCTAAAAGCTACAAATTTACCTTGAAATAATTTATCTGTTTCTCCGCGAAGTTGATTAGAATTTTCTTTATAATAATTTTCTAAAGTTTCTTTACTATCTGTTGTATATTGTACAGAATAAGTTAGACCTCCCATTTCTTCTTCTACCATAACTTGACTCATTTTAGCTTCAGAAAATTTACCTGTAGCTAGCATTTCAGGTATGTGTACTTGTTGCATCCAATGAAGCCATTTTTCGACTTCAGACTCTTCAATATTAATGGTTACATTATAGATATACATATTCTTAAAAATTTCAATGTTTAATTTCGAAGCCTCTAATTCTAACGATTAGAATTTTTTAACTTTTGCGATTTAGTTTAAATGATCTCCTCTTAATTTTCTAAATTGTTTTCTGGCATCTACCAAATGGATACTAGATGGGAATTCAAAAATAACTTTTTGATACATTTCCTTAGCTTTTTCTATATTATTCAAATGGTTTTTATACAAATTTGCTAATTGATAATAGGCGTCATCTATCAGAATGCCATCTTTTTTAAATTCGATTAGCTGTAGATAATTACTTTCTGCCAATTCAAAGTTTTTAGTTTTAGTATAGAGTTCAGCTTGTTTGAATAAGGCTGCTTCTTCAATATTTCTGCCTTTAAATTTTTTTAATACAACGTTTAAAGTGTCTATGGCTTGTTGGTTTTTATTTTGAATGGCTAATAAATCTGCCTTGGCATAGGTTTTTAAGGCGTCATGAATTGTGTCACCAACAATATTATTAGAAATTAAGAGGTATAAGTCTAAAGCATCATTAGCAATCAATTGTGATGTTGATTTCTTTAATACTTTTAATTGTGATACTGCCCATTTAAAATCGCCTTTAAAATACGAAGTTTGTGCAACTTTAAAACGTGCAGTTTGTGCCAATGTGCTATTTTTTAAATTGGTCTGTATCTGAGAATAATTAATTAGGGCTTCATTAAATTTATTGGTATAAACTAAAATGTCGCCGAGCTTTAGTTTAACTTTCCAACGTTGATAATCTGAACCTATATCTGTTAAAGCTTTTTTTAATAATTCAATGGCTTTGTTTGGATTGTCTTTTTTGAAAGTCAAAAAATCAGCATAAGTAATTTTTAAATTTATAGTAGAACTTCCGTCACCATAAGTAGAAAATAAGTATTTAAAACGTTCTTCAACTTTGTTGTATTCTGTAAGTGTTGTTGCTGTAGAAATATCAGCTTCTAATAAATAAATTTGAGCATCTAAAATTAGAGTTCCATTTTGTGTATTTTCTAAGATGTAGTTAAAACTGGCTTTTGTGGTTTCAAAATCTTCATTATTAAAAGCAACTACTCCTACATCAGAAATTCTATCTAACCTCTTAGTGCTTCTTTTGTGTAAGGCAATTTCTTGTATTAAAGCCTTGTCATAATCTCTTTGTTGCATATACAACCAGCTCAATAATTTATTCCAAGAATTGTTAGGGTTTTGTTGTAATCGTTTTAAAACTAATTTTCTAAAAAGAATATTGTTTTTGTCTTGACTATCATCAGTTATAAATGTACCCGTATATCTTTGTACAGTTGTATAGTATTCTTCATTTTTTTCTATCATGTCTAAATACGTATCAAACATGTTTTCTATATCTGCTTTTTCACCATAAATATTGGCAATATATCCATTGAAATTTAAATCTTTGTTTAGCTTCATGGCATTCTTATAAGCCAATAAAGCATAGTCTAGCAGATGATTTTTTTGAAATGCACGACCAATTTCAGCACCTTCATAGGGGCTTTTCTCAATTATTAACAATGCTTTTTCGTAAAAAGGTTGGGCTTCTTCTTTTTTGTTTTGTAGTTGTAAATTATAGCCGATTTCAACAAGTAAATTGGACTGATTCGGATACTTTTCTTGATGATTTTCTAATAATTTTGTTGAAGCTTTAAAATTTTCAACTAGCTGGTAACAAGAGAGTAATTGTTTAAAATAGTCACGCCTAACATCATTCTTTAGGTACAATTGTTTGTATAGAGATGCTGCCTTTTCATATTCCCCTTTTTGAAAGTAATTATGAGCCAATTGAGAGTTCTGTGCAAAGGAAAAAGTGCTAACGAAAAATAAGAATACAATAATTTTATAATACATGTCGTTATAGTATGGCTTCAAAGATAATAAAAAGAAGTGGTAACAAATTGATACAATAGTGAGATAAAAAAATTACTCAACCTAACTTTACATTTATTTTGGCATAACATTTGTTTATGTATGTGTAAAGTAATAATTTTTTTACAATGATCGAGCCAACCCAACAGTATGAATTTGCTAAAAGAAAAGCAACACTTTTTATGGAAAAAGGTTTAATTAATGCGTATTTCAATGCATTGTTAGAAATGAACCATTATAAAAAATTGATGATTGCAGTAGTAGCAAACTAATCAATTGCATAAATTTTGATGTTACTTTGATATTAAATCAAATCCTGTAAATTTCTGTAACACTTCTGGAATTTCAATTCCGTTTTCGGTTTGATAATTTTCTAGTAAGGCTGCCATTACTCTGGGTAAAGCCAAAGAGCTACCATTAAGAGTATGTGCTAATTCGTTTTTTCCGTTTTGATTTTTAAAACGTAACTTTAAACGATTTGTCTGAAAATTTTCAAAATTTGATACAGAACTGATTTCTAACCAACGGCCTTGAGCAGTAGAAAACACTTCAAAATCGTAAGTTAAGGCAGAAGTAAATCCTAAGTCACCACCACACAATCTTAAAATTCTATAAGGTAATTTTAGTTCACGTAAAATTTCTTTTACATGGCTTACCATCCCGTCAAGGGCTTCATAAGAATTGTCAGGATGTTCAATACGAACAATCTCTACTTTATCAAATTGATGCAATCTATTTAAACCTCTTACATGAGCTCCGTAAGAACCGGCTTCACGTCTAAAGCATGGAGTGTAAGCTGTATGTAATATAGGGAAATCACTTTCTTTTATCAAAGTGTCTCTGTAAATATTAGTAACAGGTACTTCAGCTGTGGGGATTAAGTATAAATTATCTTCAGTTGCATGATACATTTGCCCTTCTTTATCTGGTAATTGCCCAGTGCCAAAACCAGAGGCTTCATTTACTAAATAAGGAACTTGCACTTCTTGATAACCTGCATTGGTGTTTTTATCTAAAAAATAGTTGATTAACGCTCTTTGTAATTTTGCTCCTTTACCTTTGTATACAGGAAAACCAGCACCAGTTATTTTATTACCTAATTCAAAATCTATAATGTCATATTTTTTGGCAAGTTCCCAATGTGGTAATGCGTTATCGTGTAATTTAGGAATGTCGCCTTCTTTAAAAACCTCTTCATTATCTTCTTCAGTTGTGCCAGCGGGAACTAATACGTTTGGTACATTTGGTATTTGATATAGCAATTCATTCAATTCATTTTGAGTGGTAGTTAATAACTCATTTAATTGTTTAGAACTGTCTTTCAGTTGACTTGTTTTTTCTTTTAATAAAGTCGCTTTTTGTTGCTCACCAGATTTGAATAAAACTCCAATTTCTTTAGAGATTTTATTTGATTCAGATAAAACATGGTCTAATTCGGTTTGTGTAGCTCTACGTTTTTCATCAACTTTAATTACTTTATTTATAATGGTATCTGCATCAGTAAAATTTCGAACAGCTAACCTTTTTATAATAAGGTCTTTATTTTCTCTAATGGTTGCGACTTGTAACATGATTTTGTTTTAATGAAGGTGCAAAGATAATAATAGATTGGTGATTAACGAATTTAGATTAACGAATATTAAAATCAAGGGGTAATAATCTATTTTTGATAAGGTAATAGCCAATTGTTATGTCTAAAATGCTGCCATTTTACTGCAGCGATATCGATTGTGTCATTAACTAAAGGTTGATATTGACGACCGTTTACATTAACCTTTCCTTTTACATAAACAGCAATGTCTTGTCCGTTGTTAGCAGCTTCCTTTTTGAGACGTTGTGCAAATTGCCAAATCATATCAGGTTTTGTGTTTAAAGATCCAATCTGCTTATGAGTTAGGTAATCGCTCAATTGTATTGTTTCTTTTTTGTTTGATGCTTTATCCACGACAGTAAAAGTTTGAAAGCCCCTTTTTGAGCGAAGCATCATTCGCCAACTTAAACGATGCCCTTCTTCTGTCCATAACACATTATCTTTAATCAGCCAATGCCGAAGTGGTAAAAGTGCTTGAATGGTAAAATAAATTCCAATAAGTATATAATAATAATTTTTCTGCTGGGGCAGGATAATTTCATTTTTATCGTAAAAAGGTTTTCTTTTCAAGAAGATATTTCGGATAGCTTTAGGATCAAAAAAGAAAACGGCAAAGGATAAAGTTAAGAACGGAAAAATACCTACTTGAAAAATAATGGCATTAAAAAGATGGAAAAATACAGAAAGAGCAAATCCGAATACACGTGTTTTTCTAAATAGTAATAAGGGTACAATCAAGACATCAAAAAAGATACCGCTATAACTCAAAAAATAATGAAACCATTCTTTAGTGAATAATTCACCAACAATAGGGTAATCTAGTTTAGAAGATAAAAAAAGTTTTACAGGTATGGCGTTCAACCAATCAGGATATATTTTAGCAATGCCTCCGTAAAAATAGACGATACCAATTTGTAGCATGAGTAGTAAAGATGTCCAAAACGGAACAGAAATAGACTTCAATTCAGGCTTTCTTTTCACATCAAGTGATAAATAATTATTTGCAGGCTGAAAAATCATTAAAAAACTCAATAAAGCAGTTAAATAATAATGATTATTGTAAGATGATTTCTGCATCAAGTATGTAGCTGACCACATTAAAAAGAAAGAAATAATTGCCAATCTATAACGATAACCAATCATCACACAAAAACCGAAAACACCCATGATGATGTAATAAAAATACATGCCATTACCTGGTAGTGGTTGTAAAAAATCAAAACCTATAAAATTAAAGGTGAATTTAGGTTCAACTAAAGTCCTAGTAATCCAACCAGTAAAAATGGCACCCACAGATTCTAAAAAAAGTAATAAGCCAAAAATAATTCTAAAGACTATTAAAGGAGCGTTGTCAATATGTCTAAAAAGAAACTTTTCCATTAGAGATTAATTTTCTTGCCTGTTTTTCATCTTCTTTTATTTGGTCAAATAAAAGAGGGATTGAATCAAATTTTTGCTCATCACGTAAACGATAAGCCAATTGAATTTGAATGTATTTTCCGTAAATGTCAGTATTAAAATCCAGTAAATGTACTTCAATAGTTTGGTTTTGACCATTTACAGTTGGTCTATTACCAATATTCATAATACCAAACACGTTTTTAGTATTGAAAGTGGTTTTAATTACATAAACTCCAGCTTTTGGTATGAGTTTGTACGATTCTTCAATATGAATATTTATGGTAGGGTAGTTGTATTGTTTACCCAAACCTCTGCCATGAACAATGGTTCCTGTGAGCATAAACTCATAACCTAAATAGCTATTTGCTTTTTTAATGTCTCCTTCAGCTAAAGCTTTACGTATTTTGGTAGAACTGACCGCAATATTTTTAATGTCTTGAGCAGGAATTTCTTCAACATCAAATCCGTAAATTGCACCATATTCTTTTAACTGTTCAAGATTACCCTCTCTGTTTCTTCCAAATTGATGATCGTAACCAATAATCAATTTTTTAAGTTTGAGTTGTTGTTTCAAAACATTTCTAACAAATTCTAGAGCTGTTAATCTTGAAAATTCTTTAGTAAAGGGTTCAATGACTAGAAAGTCTAAACCTGTTTTTTCTAACAAATCAATTTTTTCTTGTAAAGTTGTCAGTAGTTTTAAATCGCTACCTTTTTGTAAAATCATTCTAGGGTGAGGAAAAAAAGTAAGAATTACCGAATTACTATCTTTTGATTGATTAATCAAGTTTTTTAAAATTTCTTGATGACCAATATGTACACCATCAAATGTACCAATAGTAATAATTGAGCCTTTTTTTTCTGCAATAAATTCTTGAGTTGAATGAAATATCTTCACAAATAAAGTTTCTGAGGGTCAAAAATAGTTAAAACTAATGAGATTTTTTAAGTTTAACAGTTTCATTTATTTCGGTAATTAATTGAGGGATTTTACCGACTTTAAAAGTTAGATGTAGTGTAATTTCATTATTTTTATTAGAAAATTTCAAATTGCCTTGAATAACTTTAAAATACCCAGAAGTGCCTTTGCAATAGCATAATCTACCATACATCATTTTTACAGTTTGTAGTTCTTCATTTGATAATGATAGAGAATTACAGTCATTGTCTATTTCAAAATAAATTAATTCAGTATGCTGGCTGTCGGCAGTATTTGAGAGTTCATTTTTTTTAAATTCATACTTAATAACTGTTTTTTTACCTTTTTCTATTTCAATGTATGAGTTTTTAAATTCATCTTGTTTTATGGTTAATGCAGTATTTGGAATAATTTCAAGATTGCATTCAGAATTTTCTTTGCAATTTTCTAAATTAAAAATTTGTTTTTCAGTTGATTGCATGTTTTTATTGCTAAGATTTTTGCTTTTGCATCCAATAAGTAAAAACAATGAGATGTAGAATAAATAAGGCTTCATAAAAATGAATTTTTGCAAAGATATTAAAATATTAAAATCCCATTTAAAAACAAAGTTTTATATTTGCTTAATTATGAGAATTAAAAATTGCTATTTCTTCTTTTTAATTACAAGTTTTTTGTTGATGAGTTTTAACGGATTCTCTCAAGAAAAAAACCTGTGGTCTAAAGTTACTGCCTTAGAAAAGTCAGAGAAAGTTCTAATTAAAAAGAATTTTAATAAAGAACATAAATTATATGCATTAGACGTTGTAAAGTTAAAGAATAAGCTTAAAACAACTTCATTAATTAATGAACAACATCAAATTGTTGAATTTCCTGATGCAGATGGTAAGCTTTTAAAATATGCGGTGTATGAGACTTCTGTTTTACATCCTGATTTAGCTAAAAAGTTTCCTACAATAAAAACCTATGCAGGGCAAGGTGTAGATAATAAATTATCTTCAATACATTTTACTACAAATAGCTTAGGTTTATATGCAATGATTTTATCCCCTAAAAAGGGAACAATGTATATTGATCCGTATACTGAAGATAGAAAGAAGTATAGTGTTTATTATAAAAAGGATGCTACAACCAATAATAAGTTAGCGTGTTTAACTGAAAATTCATCTTTAACTTCTAAAATAAAAAGGGACTTTAAAAGTTCTTTGGTACACGATTTAAAATTGCGGACTTTCAGATTGGCAATTGCTACAACAGAAGAATATTCGAGTTATCATATTGCTGCGGCAGGTTTGAATGCGTCAAGTAGTAGAAGTGATAAAGTAAATGCAGTCTTGTCTGCTATTGCAGTGACTATGAGTAGAGTCAATCCTATTTTTGAGCGTGATGTAGCTTTAACAATGCAATTGGTTGCTAATAATGATCAATTGATTTTTTTAGAATCAGATTCAGGTAGTGACCCCTTTACTAATGATGATGGATCAGCAATGCTAAGTCAAAATAAAACTACGGTTAATGCTATTATTGGTAGTGCAAATTATGATATAGGGCATGTGTTTAGTACAGGTGGTGGAGGTGTTGCAAATTTAGCATCTGTTTGTACTACGTCAAAAGCAGGTGGAGTTACAGGTTCTGAAGCTCCTGTAGGCGATGGTTTTGATATCGATTTTGTAATTCATGAAATGGGGCATCAATTTGGTGCCAATCACACTTTTAATGGTACATCTGGTAATTGTTCAGGAGCGAATAGGAATAATGCTACAGCTGTTGAACCAGGTAGTGGTTCAACAATTATGGCTTATGCTAGTTTGTGTGCTCCACAGAATGTTCAAAGTAGTAGTGATGCTTATTTTCATATCGTTAGTATTACTGAAATTTTAAGTAATATTTCAACGGGTAGTGGTCAATGTGCAACAGTTTCAAATTTCAATACCAATTTGAATCTGCCAAATGCTAATGCTGGAAATGATTTTATTATACCAAAATCTACACCTTTTGTATTAAAGGGACAAGGCTTTGATGCTGATGGTAATGCTTTGACCTATTGTTGGGAGCAAATTAATAATGAAGTTTCAGGTATACAAATTCCACCTTCATCAACACAAACTGTTGGGGCAATTTTCAGATCATTTCCACCAACTGTTGAAAAGAATAGGTATTTTCCGAATTTGTCAAGCCTAACTATGGGAGGTGCTACAATTTGGGAAGTCTTGCCTAGTGTTTCAAGAACGATAGATTTTTCTTTAACTGTTAGAGATTATGTGAATGGTGAAGGAGAAACTGGAGTAGATAATACTCAAATAACTATAAATGATCAGGCTGGACCATTTTTGGTAACTTCTCAAAATACAGTGGATATATCATGGACAGAAAATGATACTGAAACCATTACTTGGGATGTCGCTGGTACTGATGCTAATGGAATTAACGAAAGTAATGTTAATATTTTAATGTCTACAGACGGAGGCTTAACTTTTCCGATAGTTTTAGCTTCTAACACACCAAATGATGGTTCAGAGAGTATTATTGTGCCAAATAACCCTTCTCCTAATGTTAGAGTAATGGTTCAGGCAGTTGGTAATATTTTCTTTGCTATTAATACTAATAATATATCTATAGGATCTTTTGAAACTACGTGTACAACCTATCAAGCTACAGATATTCCTAAAACAGTTCCAGATGCTAACCCTACCGGAGTTTTGTCGACTATCAATGTATCTGATGATTTTGTAGTATCTGATGTGAATTTAAATATTGATATAACACACTCTTGGTTGTGGGATTTGCAAATTTATTTGAAAGCACCAAATGGTGAAGAAACATTAGTTTATGATAGGAGTTGTGGGTCTGCAGGTGTGCAGAGAAAAAACATTAATGCACTATTTGACGATGAAGCAACAACATCAGTTTGTAATAATTCAATACCTGCAATTTCAGGTAGTACAAAGCCTATGAGTTTATTGTCTGCTTTTAATGGGAGTTCTTCTCAAGGCGATTGGGTTTTAAAGGTGGTTGATAATTCTGCAGGAGATTTAGGGACAATAAATGATTGGTCTATTGAGCTTTGTCAAACCAATCAAACAAGTGCGGTAGAAGATTTTTCATTTCGTCAACTTACTATTTATCCAAATCCTTTTAATGATAGAATTCAAATTTCTTTAGAAACTGATACTCCTGATGATGTGTTAATTTCTATATATGACCTTAGAGGAAGAGAAATTATTTATAATAAATATACAAACCAGACGACTACTTTTACAAAAGAATTAAATCTGAACAATTTAAGTTCTGGTGTTTATATATTGAATATTCAAAAAGGATTTGCTAAAATAGCCAAAAAGATAATAAAATATTAATCTAGAACTCATTTTGATTTGTTCTATTTCCTAAAAAATGGCTAAAGTCAGCTCATATTTTTGTTGCTTATTTTGTTGTAGCAATGCAATAATCTTCAAAAAGAGCCTCATTTGTGTAAATTTTATTACATTTTCGGTTAAATACGAGAAGTTAAGATGAGTTCTTAGCAAAAAAATACACTTAAAATTTGCAATTTCATAATGATTATTTAAAAAAAATTGTATTTTGCGACTATATTAATCCAAATAATTAAACATGATGTATAAAATTTTTACTATTGTATTTGCTTTTTTTATTAGTGCTACTATGTGGTCACAAGCCATTATTACAGGTACGGTAACTGATTCTAAAAGTGAGCAGGTAATACCAGGAGCAAATGTTAAAATTGAAGGGAAAGCTATTGGTACTACAACAGATTTTGATGGCAATTACACATTGCAAGTTGAAGATGCCCCCCCCTTTAAAATAGCTGTTTCTCTTTTAGGATATTTGACGCAAACTTTTGAAGTTACTGAAAGTAACCAAAAAATAGATGTAGTTTTAGCAGAATCTGAAACGAATTTAGATGAAGTTGTGATTTCTGCATCTAGAACGCCTGAAAGTATTAGAGAATCTCCGGTAACCATAGAAAGAATGGACGTAAGAGATATAAAAAATGCTTCTGCACCTTCTTTTTATCAAAGTATTGGAAATTTAAAAGGGGTAGATGTGAATACAGGTAGTTTAACTTTTAACTCTGTAAACACTAGAGGATTTGCAACTTTTGCAAATACGCGTTTTGTTCAGCTAATTGATGGAATGGACAATGCCTCGCCTATGCTAAACTTTGTTTTAGGAAATTTAGTTGGTATGAATGAACTGGATATAAATAGTGTTGAATTATTACCAGGTGCGTCATCGGCATTATATGGTGCAAATGCATTTAATGGTATTTTATTCATGACAAGTAAAAGTCCTTTTGATGATCCGGGAATTAGTGTGTATCTAAAGACTGGTTTGACCATGCAAGAGGAGGCTGGAGATAATAATTTTTATGATGTAGGTGTGCGTGCTGCCTATGCTTTTAGTGAAAAATTTGCGGCAAAAGCCTCTCTTTCTTATATGAAAGGTACTGATTGGTATGCAACAGATTTTAGTCAATATGTACCAAATGAAGCGGGAGAAGTAGATACTAATCTGGCTTTTGGATCAAGTAATGCTCATGATGGGTTAAATATTTACGGTGATGAGATTACTTCAGCTGCTTCATTACCACCTGGAGTTAATATGGATTTACTAGCAGCTAGTTTAGGTTTTCCACTTATTGATTTAGGTACCGGTACACCTATTTTAGATGGGTCGGGAATGGGTAATGTTGGTCGTACGGGTTATAGAGAACAAGATTTAACTGATTATGAAGCCAGGAGTGTAAAATTTGATGGTTCTTTAAATTTTAGACCATTTGCTAATGATTTTGAAATTATATGGAATTCAAGGGTTGGTTTTGGGAATACAATTTATCAAGGGGCTAACAGATATTCTTTAAATAATTTCTTAATGCAACAGCATAAATTGGAAATTAGAAATGATAATTTCTTTTTGAGAGGTTATGTAACTTCAGAGGCTGCTGGAGATTCTTATGATATGCGTTTTACGGGTATCAATATGAGTAAAGAAGGTGCTGGGACTTGGTTTGGTACTTATGCCTCAGTTTTTGCTCAAAATTTTAATGCCAATGGTAATAATAGAGCATTGGCTCATTCTGCGGCAAGACAATTTGCAGATGCGAATGTGACTATACAACCGGGTACACCTGAGTTTAAAACACTTTTTGATAAAGTAACTTCTGATCCTGATGTAGCAACGGGGTCGAAATTTTTGGATAATACAAAGCTTTATCATGGAGAAGGGAATTATAATTTTTCTAGTTTATTAAATGATGCAGTTAATCTACAAGTAGGGGGCAATTATAGGCAATATTCATTGAATTCAGGAGGGACTATTTTTACAGATTATGATGGTTCTATTGAGTATAATGAGATTGGGGCCTATATGCAGGCTAGTAAGAAACTAGCCGATGAAAGGTTAAAACTTACAGGTTCTATTCGTTATGATAAAAATGATTTTTTTGATGGAAATATCTCACCAAGAGCATCTTTAGTATATTCAGCGGGTGAAAATAAACAACATAATTTTAGAGTATCTTTTCAAACTGGATTTAGAAACCCTGACACCCAATCACTTTTTATAGGACTTAATGTAGGTAGGGCCATTTTAGTAGGTTCTTCGCCTGATAATTTAGATAGAAGGTTACCAACTACTAACGGGCTCACAGGTAGAGATGCATATAATGATGCATATAGTGCTTCTTCATTTAAGGTATTTACTGATTATTTGGAAACGGATGCGTTTACAAGTGAAGTTATAAGTTATATAACACAAGGATTTACTCAAGAACAAGCAACCGGTTTGGCAATTCAAGATAATTTGGGTAAAATTAAATCAACAAAAACTGAGTTAGTTCAACCAGAGGAGGTAACAGCTTATGATATTGGTTATAGAGGTAAATTAGGGAAAGTATCTATTGATTTTAATGCTTATTACAATTCTTATAAAGGTTTTATAGCTAATAAGACTGTATTGGCTCCAGTTAATGGATCTGCTTTAGATGGTAGTGGATACGCCGATGTTGCGGCTGCCCTACCTTTGTTAATAGCAAGTGGTGGAACTTTTGATACTAATTTTTTACAACCTTTTCAAACTTACACAAATTCTAAGGGAGATGTTTCTTCTTATGGTGCGACTATTGGTTTAGATACTAAAGTAGGCGGTTTTAATGTAGGTGCAAATTATACTTATGCAAAATTAGATTTTGATCAAGTAACCGATCCTGATTTTCAAGCAGGGTTTAATACACCTGAACATAAAGTAAAAGTATCTTTTGGTCATCACAATTTATTCGAAAATTTTGGATTTAATGTGAATGCTAGATGGAGTGATGAATATTTCTGGCAGTCTAGTTCTGTGAATTTTATAGTTCCTTCAAGAACGGTTGTTGATGCACAAATTAATTATTCTGTACCGAAAAT
>JGI24023J19991_10001696_pt1 | contig 16639 bp, 14 predicted proteins | sample Cruoilmetagenom1_FD_19991 | JGI IMG/M metagenome (IMG submission 19991) | reverse complement strand
TATTAATTTAATAGTTTTAAAGGATGGTACACATCATAATGTTTATAAATATAAAAGCTATAACGATGCAATCTATAAATTATTAAACTAAAAAAACTCGACAATTTTAATTGTCGAGTTTTTTTATGATTTAATGTTTTAGGCTTTTATTTACCTTCTATGCCTTTTGCGGCAGCACCCTCAGGTTTTTGTTCTAAAATATCAAAGAATTGATCTAATTTAGGTAAAATTACAATTCTTGTTCTTCTGTTTCTAGAACGTCCTTCAGAAGTGTCATTTGAAGCTAATGGTAAATACTCACTTCTACCAGCGGCAATCAATCTTTTCGGATCAATATTATAAGTATTTTGTAATACTCTAATTACTGAAGTAGCACGTTGAGTACTTAAATCCCAATTGTCTTTAGTTCTAGCAGAATTAATAGGTCTATTGTCAGTATACCCTTCAACCATAACTTCCATATCAGGCTTATTAGCAATAACAGTGGCAACTTTTTCTAGTAACTGTTTTGCTTTAGATGAGATTACAGAACTTCCACTTTTAAATAATAATTTATCAGAAATTGAAATATAAACTACAGTTTTTTCAACGTCAACTATAATGTCTTCATCTTGAATACCATCAGATAATGCACTCTTTAAGTGAACTGCTAATGCTAGATTGATAGAATCTTTTCTAGACATTGCACCTCTAATACCATTGATGTATTTGTCTTTTTCGCTCAACTGAGCAACAATGTCACTGATATTAGTACTTGCAGATTGTGATAGCGTAGTTAAGTTTTCAATTTGCCTGATAGAATTTGCTTGATTTTCTTTCAAAAACTTATTTTGTTCTTCTAAAGCAGCAACTTTATTTGCAAATTTGTCTTTTTCAACTTGACATTCTAAAACTTTAGCTTTTACATCTGTTAATTCGATTTTAGCAGCATCGTACTCACCTTGTAAAAGATCGTATTTTTTTTGCGATACACAAGATGATAATAATACAACCACTGCTAGGGATAGAAAATGAATTTTCTTCATAATTGTTTAGTGTTTTTTTAAATTTAGAATACAAAGTTATTAAAAAAAAAATTGAGCAAAGAGATTTTTAATAGGATTTTAACATAAATAAAACGATATCTTTGAAGAAATAAAGCAAAATTAAGAATTAATACCTGCTAGTAACTCATGAAGTTTATGTGTCTGAAAATAACTATTTCATTGTTTTTATTACTCAATTTGTTGTCCTGTAAAGAGAGTAAGTCGCCAACAGAAGCTATAAAACTTGAGGGTTTGGCTTTTGGAACAACATTTCATATTACTTATTTTGATAAAGATCAAAGAGAAGTTACCAAGTCTATTGATAGCTTGTTTTATTTAATAAATAAGTCTTTATCTACCTATATTCCAAATTCTGACATTTCTAAGATTAACAAAGGAGATACGACAGTTGTTGTTGATGATTATTTCATTGAAGTTTATCAAAAATCATTAAAAATATATAAAGAAACTCAAGGGGTTTTTGATCCGACTATTGGAATTTTAGTCAATGCTTGGGGTTTTGGTCCTGAAAAACCTGCAGAACAGCCTGATGCTGTGAAAATAAAGAAGTTAATGAATTTTATAGGGTTTGATAAGGTGAAATTAACAAATCAAAAAATTCAGAAAGAAAATGATAGTATTTATGTTGATTTTAACGCAATTGCTAAAGGNTATGCCATTGATATTGCTGGTCGATTTTTAGAAAGTAAACATATTGATAATTATTTGGTGGAAATTGGCGGTGAGATTCGTTCTAGAGGTCTTAATAAAAATAAAAATACACTGTGGACTATGGGAATTGAAAATCCGAATTTTGATGGCTCGCGTTCTGTGAAAAAGGTTGTACAATTAAAAAACGAAGCCACAGCAACTTCAGGTAGTTACCGTAAATTTAAGATTGATACGCTAACAGGAAAAAAATATACACATATTTTAAATACAAGAACGGGGTATCCTATACAAAATAGTTTATTAAGCGTTACTGTAATTGGTAATTTAGATTGTGCGGATGTTGATGCGTATGCTACTGCACTAATGGCAATGTCTTTAGACGATGCTCAAGCTTTTTTAAAAAAGCATCAAGAATTGAGGGCGTTTCTGATTTTTAGTGATGAAAAAGGAAATTTACAAACTGTTACAAGCTCAAATTTTTAAAGTTTTTAAAATAGCTTCAAGTTCAAACATATAATCACGTTTTTTTACTGACGGAGCAAAAGTAAAACCTTCAACAACCAACAAGCGATTGTTGGTTTTATCAACAACAGTATAATTCAAAAATGGTCCAGCCATAAAATCACCTTTAACTTCCCATTTACCTCTAGTCTCATAAGCCATTTTTCCATTGACTTTGGTTTCTTTTGTAAAAGGGGTGTAAGCTGCTTCAGTAATCATAAAAGTACCATCAAATTGACCGGGAATGTATTTTTTTCCAATGGTATTTCTGGCTTCAGAAATATTATTAACGATACTGTCTTTATCAAGTAATGGTAAGGTATAAGCAATAATATTCATGCTTCCTTTAGGGATGTCTTGTCTAAACCATAAAAAATCACTAGTATCATCAACCAAAGCATAACTTTTAGGTACTCTTAGTCGTATATTGAGCTTCTTAAGGGTTTTAAGACTATCTATGTTGTGATATTCTTTAGTTATCTTTTTCTGATATACTTTTAAATCAGATTCTTTAAAAACAGAAATAATATCTTCTTTATGTTCTTGTATCAATTGAAGTAAAGAATTAATGTCTTTACCTAAAATATTTAATGTTATTTGTGGTTTTGCAAAAATGTCTTTTTTAATAATGTAATCTTCTTTTTCACTAATGCCTACAAGTAAAATGTTTCTATTTTTTTGAAACAAACGACTGAAAGTTTTTGGTGGTACTTGACTAATTGAAAATTGAGTTTCTTCTTGAGGTAATCCTAAAATAGGAGAGGCAATAATATCACGAAGTGAATCGCCAACTTCACCTTTCCATAAATCATTTTCAATAACTAAAATTACATGATTTATTCTGCCTGCAGATTTTTGTAGCGTTATACCATTATTTTTATCGTCACAAGAAAGCAGTGTAATAAAAATAAATGCAGATAGTAGGATTGTTCTCATCTTTTAGCTTTTATAAATTTTCAGCTTTGTGCCTGGCTTTAGATTTTTAACACTCCAAATATTGTTCCAATCTTTGATTTGTTGAACAGAAACTTTAGAGAATTTTCTAGAAATGATCCATAAAGAATCTCCTTTTTTAACNGTATAGGTTGTGTATTTGCCTTTAGGGCTACTCTTATATACTGCTTTTGTATTTTTCTTTTTAGACTTCTTAGAAGAAGCTGTTTTATATCCTTTGGGGTAAATGGTTAATCGTTGACCAATTTTTAATTTGTTTGAACGTAGGCCATTCCACCTTTTGATTTGAGAAACTCCAACACCATACCTTTTTGCGATTTTACCTAAGTAATCTCCATTTCTAACTCTGTAACGTATTTTTTGTGGAGAGTTGAAAAGTTTTGGTAAAGTTTTTTCTCTTTTGTCATTCTCAGTTTTAGCGTAAGCGTAAATTTCTTTTTCATTAGATACAAACTTACCTATCAAATGTACAGGCAAGCGTAGAGTGTAATTTTTTCCTTCTATAAAAGGGATGATGTTAAGTTTGTATTGAGGGTTTAAAAACTCTAACAACTCATTATCAGTTTTTAAAATATGATTGATTTGATCAAAAGCAATTTGTTGCTTTACAATAACAGTATCCGTTTCAAAACGATTAGTAATAAATTTCTGAGGATGAATACCATGCTCTTCAGCGTATTCCATAAGGTATAGCGTCGCATAAAATGCAGGTAAATATCCTGCAGTTTCCCTAGGTAGATTATGTCTGATATTCCAATAATTTCGTTTGCCTCCAGAACGTCTAATGGCTTTAGAAACATTTCCTGGGCCAGAATTATAGGCTGCTAATGCCAAGTCCCAATCTCCAAAAGTATCATGTAGTTTTGATAAAAATTTACAAGCAGCCTCAGTAGCTCTTATGGGGTCATGTCTTTCATCAACATATGAATTTACATCTAAATTAAATTGTTTACCTGTATAATACATAAATTGCCAAAGCCCAGCTGCACCAACTCTAGAGCGTGCTCTAGGACGTAAAGCAGATTCAACAATAGCTAAATATTTAATTTCTAAAGGAATATTATATTTGTCTAAATGTTCTTCAAACATAGGAAAATAATAGGCTGCTTTGCCTATCAATTTTCCCATAGTTTTTTTTCGAGTTTTTATATAGTGTTTAATCAATCTTTCTAAAGAGGGGTTATATTCTATATTAAATGGTGATGTAGAATTTAAATGAGCTAACCTTTCTTTAAGTAATTTTGTAGATAACTCATTGTATATAGTATCGTTAATTTTCTCATCAGGATTTAAAAATTCAAAATCACTATTTAAAGCAGACTGCTTTAAAGTTTGTAACCAAAGATTATCAATGTTGGTAGCTTGAGCATGATCAATAAGATGAACACTTCCATCTTTTTTATCGTTTGCAGAAATATTTAACTGTTTTTTACTTTTCGGATCATTACTGTCAATAAGTTTATTTTTATCTTCTTGAGGGAAAACAAATAGAGAAACACATAACAATATGCATACTAAAAATGACTTTATCATTTTAAAATTTTAGATTAATGACAGATTAAAACTAAGGTTAGAAGACGACAAAAATATAAAAATTATTTTTAAATGAAATATACTGCCTAATTTAACTTTTTAACCTAAGTAAATTATCAAACATTTTGATAACGCAAGAGTCAGGAATAAATTATTCTGATTTTGTTAAAATTTTTAAAATTGTACCAGGTTTAACATATGAAACTCCCCACATATTGTTCCAATTGCGTAGTTGAGTGATGGTAACGTTAGAAAACTTTTTAGAGATTATAAAAAGAGATTCTCCTTTTTTGACAGTGTAATTTTTATAAGTTATTGGTTTATTTGTTTGAATATTTGTAGCTGTTGTGTTTTTTGGCAAGTGATTATTTTTAATAATTGTACTTGCAGCGTCAGTAATAACCAAGCGTTGTCCTTCAATTAAATAATCAGTTTGTAAACCATTCCATTTTTTTAATTGATAGATTGAAATTTCAAATTTTCTAGCAATTCTAGGTAAATTATCTCTCTCTAAAACTACATAGCTATTTTCAAGAGTAGCTGTTATATACCTAGGTTTTTCAGTAGTTTCAATTTCAGAATCTGAAATGGAATTACTTAAAATAAATTTCGTAATTAAGTTTTGAGGTAGCGTCAGTACATGGTAACTACCTTCATTATATGGAATAATACCTAATCTGTATTGCGGATTTAATGAAGTTAATAGTTTATTATTGATGTTGAGTTTTTTTTCAATTTGAGAAAATGTTAGCTTTTGTTTGATGTGCAACGTATCGGTGTCAAAATAACTAATTTTAATATTTTTAGGATAAATTTGATGAGATGCTCCATATTCAAAAAGGTAAAAAGTGGTATAAAAAGCAGGGACATAACCTCTGGTTTCAGAGGGTAAATATTGCCTGATATTCCAATAATTTCGCAAACCACCAGACCGTCTAATTGCTTTAGAGACATTTCCTGGTCCAGCATTGTAAGCAGCTAAAGCAAGATCCCAATCGTCAAATCTGTCGTGTAAATGTTTTAAATATTGACAAGCAGCTTCGGTTGCTTTTAAAGGATCCGTTCGTTCATCTATATATGAATTCACATGTAAACCGTACTCCTTACCCGTATGATACATAAATTGCCAAAGTCCTTTTGCACCAGCACTAGATTTTGCTGTTGGTTTTAATGCAGATTCTACAACGGCTAAATATTTAATTTCAATTGGAATATCATATTTATCTAGAGCTTCTTCAAAAATAGGGAAGTAGTAATTGGCTCTGTCCATTAAATTAGAAAAATTGTCTTTTTTAGTTTTTAAGTATAAGCGAATAAATCGTTCAACTGTAGCGTTATACGGAACATTAAAAGGGGTTTTGGTATTTAATTCTTCTAACCTGTTTTTTAATACTAATGAAGTGAATTCTTCATCATTTAGGGTTGTACCATTTCTTTTGGAATATGGGTCGTATTCGGTTTTATCTATAGAAGCAATAGTTGATTCTAAAGGACTATCAAAATCGTCTTGATAGATATCTTGTCCGAAAAATAACTGATTAAGTAATAAGAAAGTAAAAAATAATAACTTTTTCATTAGAGTTTATTGTTTAGGGTGGTTTTTAGTTGAAGGTTTGTCCAGTTTAAAACTGTTTCTAACATTTCTTCTTTACATGTATCATGGTGCAATTCGTGAAATCCGTTTTCAAACAGTTTTATAGTTGCTTTATTGTTAGCGTTTTTTACAAATTCTTCCGAAGCTTTATGGCTAATTAACCTGTCTCCTGTACCGTGTACAATGAGTATTGGTATCGTTAATTTTGAAGCATTTTCAATAGCCCAAATTCCTTTTTTCATAAATGTTAAGGAGTAATTTGCACTTATTTTATTGTGAACTAAAGGGTCGTCAATATATTTTTGCACTTCAGTTTTATCTCTAGAAATAGCTGAGGTTTCTAACTCGTTACCCATGGTAATAGAAGGTGCAATTTTTTGTAAAACCTTGCCAATAGCCAGTTTCCATGATGGAGGTTGAAAAGCAAGTTTTAAAAACGGACTCGTAGCAATAGCACCTGTAAAATTGTGTTTTCTAGTTAAAATATAATTGATGATAACATTGCCGCCCATACTATGACCATATAAAAAAGTAGGTAGGTCTCCAAAAACGGTATTGACCTTGTTAGTCAATATATTAACGCAATCTAATACAGCTTTGTAATTAGGATTGTGACCTCTTTTCCCTTCTGTTTTTCCATGACCAAATTGATCGTAAGTAATTACAGAAATGTTATTCTCTAAGAATTTTGGAACTACTGAATTGGCATACCTTGATGAATGCTCTCCCATACCATGAACTAAAATTACCACTGCAATTGTAGATGTATTTTGCCAGTATTGTCCATAAAATTTTGTCTCATGATGGTTAAAATGATAGGCTGTGTGGGTCATATGTGTTAGCATTACATCCCAAAAATATCAAATGAAGCTTGTTGAATAACAAAAATGTTAATAGAAGCTAAAAACTTTTGTTTTAATATGTTGTAAAACAGAAAGTTAAATTATTTTTATTGTTTTCTTAGTAAATACCACCTTTTATTTTAAGTTCAATAATTTTCATAGATGATGATTTAGAATTTCATAATAATATAGATGTATTCATCAATTAATGTAAGTTTTTTAACTGTTTATTAATTAAATGTTGTAGTATTGCTTTGTGAAAGTATTACAACTACATACTATCCCCACAATCTCTAGACGCTTTATAGCTCGTCGTCGCCCGTAAGGGTATCTTATATTTATTGAACCTAGGTGAGTCCGGTTCTTCTTTTCAAGTGTATAGTTCAATCAAATTAATTTTTAAAAATCCAATTACAATATTATGGATATTGTCATTGCAAAAATAAAGCATAGTAAATATGCTGCAATCATCTGTGATACCATTGCAGAATCAGCAAAGGTGCGAGGTACAGGCATTGCCAAACGTACGCCTGAATATATTATTACCAAGTTAGAAAACGAAAATGCTATTATTGCATTAGACGGAGATACGTTTGCTGGTTTCTGTTATATAGAAACTTGGGGACATGGTAAATTTGTTGCTCATTCTGGTTTAATTGTTCATCCTGATTACAGAAAACAAGGCCTTGCAAAAAAAATAAAAAAAGTAGTTTTTGATTATTCTAAACAAAAGTTTCCAGAGGCAAAAATATTTGGAATAACTACAGGTTTAGCAGTGATGAAAATTAATTATGACCTCGGTTATAGACCTGTTACTTTTTCAGAATTAACTACTGATGATGCTTTTTGGAAAGGATGCCAGACGTGTAAAAATTATGATGTTTTAACACGTACAGATAGAAGCATGTGCTTGTGTACAGGTATGCTTTATGATCCGACAAAAAAAGAAGAAAAAAAGGACATTGCAAAAGTAAAGCATCCTTATAATAAGAAAGTATTGGAAAGATTAAAAAATATAAAACAATCATTGTTTCTAAAAAATAAAAATAAATGAAAAAAGTAGTTTTAGCCTATAGTGGCGGATTAGACACATCGTATTGTGTAAAATATTTATCAGAAAGTCAAGGTTTTGAAGTACATGCAGTAAGTGTAAATACTGGTGGTTTTACTACAGAAGAAATAGCAAGTATAGAAGAAAAAGCTTTTGCTTTAGGTGTGAAATCGTATAATAACATCAATGCCATTTCAACTTTTTATCAAAAAGTAGTTAAATATCTGATATTTGGTAATGTGCTAAAGAATAATACGTATCCACTTTCTGTAAGTGCAGAGCGAATTATACAAGCCATAGAAATTGTGAGTCATGCGAAAAAAATTGAAGCTAAATACATAGCTCATGGCAGTACGGGTGCTGGTAACGATCAGGTACGTTTTGATATGATTTTTCAAATTTTAGCACCAGAAATTGAAATTATTACACCTATTAGAGACTTAAAATTATCAAGACAAGAAGAAATTGAGTTTTTAAAAGAAAACGGCATTGATATTTCTTGGGAGAAAGCTCAATATTCAATCAATAAAGGCTTATGGGGTACAAGTGTTGGTGGTAAAGAAACCTTAACTTCTAACCTGCCCTTGCCTAGTGAAGCTTACCCGAGTCAATTAGAAAAACAAGCATCTGAAAAAGTAACCTTAAGTTTTGAAAAAGGTGAATTGGTGGCTGTTAATTCTAAAAAAAATAGCCCAGAAAAGAATATTGAAATTTTAAATACTTTAGCTTCAAAATTTGCTATTGGCAGAGATATTCATGTGGGTGATACTATTATTGGTATTAAAGGGAGAGTAGGTTTTGAAGCTGCAGCACCATTAATCATTATCAAAGCTCATCATTTATTAGAGAAGCATGTGCTGACTAAATGGCAACAACAACATAAAGAGTATTTAGCCAATTGGTACGGTACCCTATTGCATGAAGGTCAATATTTAGATGAAGTTATGCGTAATATTGAAGCTTTTTTAGACGATTCTCAAAAGCAGGTAAATGGTGATGTTATGGTAAGTTTACATCCATACCGATTTACCCTTGACGGGATAAACTCTCCACACGATTTGATGAATTCTAAAGTTGCAGCTTACGGCGAAATGAATTCGGGTTGGACAGCAGATGAAGCCAAAGGATTCATCAAAATATTATCAAATCAGAATAAAATTTTTAATCAAATAAATAAGTAATTATGCTACAAGTCGGAATCATTGGAGGAGCAGGATATACTGCAGGTGAACTTATTAGATTATTGATACACCATAAAAAAGTAAGCTTAAATTTTGTGTTTAGCACTTCTAATGCAGGAAATGCGATTAGCAATGTTCATCAAGATTTAATTGGTGAAATTGACATGAAGTTTACGGATACAATCAATCCTCAAGTAGATGTTTTGTTTTTGTGTTTAGGGCATGGAAATTCCACAGCCTTTTTAGAAAAACAAACCTTTGCTGAAACGACTAAAATTATCGATTTAAGTAACGATTTCCGATTAGAAAAGGATAAAGTGTTTCAAGGTAAAAACTTTGTATATGGTTTGCCAGAACTCAATAAGGAAGCTGTTCAATCAGCGAGTTTTATTGCAAATCCTGGTTGTTTTGCTACAGCCATTCAATTGGCGTTATTGCCATTGGCAAAGAGCAATACATTAAAAAATGATGTTCATATCAATGCAGTAACAGGAGCTACAGGAGCGGGAGTTTCATTGTCTAAAACTACGCATTTTACTTGGCGTGATAATAATTTTTCGTATTACAAGCCCTTTACACATCAGCATTTGGGTGAAATCAATCAAAGTTTAAATCAATTGCAAGCATCTTTTTCAAATGAATTAAATTTTATGCCCAATAGAGGTAATTTTAGTAGAGGTATTTTTGTTACTGCCTATACTAATTTTGAAGGTAGTTTAGAGGAAGCAAAAAAAATGTATCAAGATTTTTATAAGGATGCAGCTTTTACTTTTTTAAGTGAAGAGGCTATACATTTAAAGCAAGTGGTAAACACCAATAAATGTGTACTGCATTTGCATAAGCACAATGATAAATTATTGATAAGTAGTGCTATTGATAATTTGTTAAAAGGAGCGTCAGGACAAGCAGTTCAAAATATGAACTTGATGTTTGGTTTTGATGAAAAGGAAGGCTTAGGCTTGAAGGGAACGTATTTTTAATCCCTGTCCTAAGCCTCCCCAATGAGGAGGGAATTAGAGAAGTAAATAATAAATAAGTTTCAAAATTTTCCCCTTTGGGGAAATGTCCGAAGGACAAAGGGGACGACAAAAAATATATAAATATGAAAATAGCAATAATAGGAGCAGGAAATTTAGGCCTATCCATAGCAAAAGGACTCATAGTAAATAATGCATACACTAGCTTGTATTTAACAAAAAGAAATACGGAAAGTATTGCAGCATGGACTGATTATGACAATGTAAATATTACAGCAGACAACAGAGAGGCTGTTGTACACTCTGATATTCTTATTTTTGCTGTGCAACCTAGACATTTTGAAGATATTCTTAAGGATATAAAGGACTTGCTTACAGAGAAACATGTATTGATTTCTACCATTACAGGGTTTAAAATTTCTAGTATTGAAGCAGCAGTTGGTATAGATCAATTTATTATTCGTTCTATGCCAAATACGGCCATTTCGGTAAGTAAATCGATTACCTGTGTGTGCAGTAATGAAAAAGGAAAAAAGCGTATTGATATTGCTACATCTATTTTTAATAGATTAGGTACATCAGTTGAAATTCCTGAAGAACAGATGCAAGCCGCAACGGTAATTTGTGCTAGTGGTATTGCTTTTTGGATGCGTTTGATAAGAGCTACAACTCAAGGAGCAATTCAGTTGGGTTTTGAAGCAGAAATGGCTCAAGAAATGGCAATGCAAACTTGTTTGGGTGCTGCCTCTTTATTGGTAGAATCGGGTAATCATCCAGAAGAAGAAATTGACAGAGTAACCACGCCAAGAGGCTGTACCATTGAAGGTTTAAATGAAATGGAACATCAAGGTTTAAGCTCATCATTAATCAAAGGATTAATCACCTCTTTTAATAAAATTAATCAAATATAAAACCCTTTTCGTCATTCCCGCGAAGGCGGGAATCTTATAAAATTATAAAACAGTCAATATGAATCCATTTAACGTATACCCACTTTACAATGTAACACCAACCCAGGCAAAAGATTGTATAGTTACTGATGAAAAAGGAATTGAATATTTAGACCTCTATGGTGGTCATGGCGTGATTTCAATTGGTCACGGACATCCACATTATGTAAAAAAATTAAAAGCACAGTTAGATGCGATTGGATTTTACTCTAATGCTGTTCAAAATCCGTTACAGATTGAATTGTCAGAAAAACTAGGTAAGCTTTCTGGCTGTACTGATTACAGTTTGTTTTTGTGTAATTCAGGAGCTGAAGCCAATGAAAATGCTTTAAAATTAGCTTCGTTTTACAATCAAAAAAAGAGAGTTGTTGCATTTGATAATTCCTTTCATGGGCGGACGTCTGTTGCGGTTTCTGTAACTGATAATCCTAAAATTAATGCACCTATAAACAGTACCAATCCTAAAACATTTCTACCTTTAAATCAAATTGATTTGGTGGCAAAAGAATTGGATAAAGGTGATGTTTGTGCGGTAATTATAGAAGGTATTCAAGGTGTGGGAGGTTTAGATGAAGGTACTACAGCATTTTTTCAAGATTTAGAGCAATTGTGTAACAAATACAATGTCGTTTTAATTGTAGATGAAATTCAGTCGGGTTATGGTAGAAGCGGAAAGTTTTTTGCATATCAATACCACAATATAAAACCTGATATTATTTCTGTGGCAAAAGGGATGGCTAACGGTTTCCCGATTGGTGGAATTTTAATTTCACCAAAATTTAAAGCGAGTTACGGAATGTTAGGAACAACATTTGGTGGTAATCATTTAGCCTGTGCAGCAGGAATTGCCGTATTAGAAACGCTTGAAAAAGAGCATTTGATACATAATGTAAATGAGATCTCTGATTATTTTATTAGAGAAGCAAAAAAGATTCCACAAATAAAAAAGATTAAAGGTAGGGGATTAATGTTAGGGGTTGAATTTGATTTTGAAATTGCAGAAATCAGAAAAAAACTAATTTACGATAAACATATTTTTACAGGAGGAGCAATGCATAAAAAATTATTACGAATTTTGCCTCCATTGACGGTAAAAAAAGAACATATTGATGCATTTTTTAAAGGATTGAAAGAGGTGTTGAATTAAATTGTCATTCCTGCGTAGGCAGGAATCCAGAAAATTGAATAAGGTATTATAAAAAGGTTCCTGCTTTCGCAGGAATGACAAAATAAAAAAATGAAAAAATACACAAGCATATCAGACATAGCATCGTTACCAGATCTTATAAATGATGCAATTGCCTTAAAGAAAAATCCCTTTGCTTTTGAGCAATTAGGGAAGCATAAAACACTGGTAATGTTGTTTTTTAATCCGAGTTTAAGAACCAGACTCAGTACTCAAAAAGCAGCTCAAAATTTAGGAATGCAAGTAATGGTAATGAATATTTCTAAAGACGGATGGACGCTTGAGTTTGAAGATGGTAGTATTATGAAAAATGCAGCAGCCGAGCATGTAAAAGAAGCGGCACAAGTCATTTCACAATATTGTGATGTATTGGCAATCCGTACATTTGCTGGCTTAGAGCATAAAGAAGAAGATTATCAAGAAAAGGTAATCAATGCTTTTGTGAAATATGCTACAGTACCTATTGTGAGTTTAGAAAGTGCAACTGGGCATCCGCTTCAAGCGTTGACAGATGTTATTACAATAAAAGAACATCAAAAAGTGACTAAACCAAAAGTGGTTTTAAGTTGGGCACCACATCCTAAGGCATTACCTCAGGCGGTAGCCAATTCTTTTACAGAAGTAATGAATTTGTCTGAAGTAGATTTGGTTATAACACATCCTAAAGGATATGAGTTAAATTCTGAAATAACAAAAGGGGCAAAGATTGAATACAACCAAAAAAAAGCCTTTGAAAATGCAGATTTTATTTATGCAAAAAACTGGTCTTCCTTTTCGGATTATGGTAAGATTTTATCACAAGATAAAAGCTGGATGATTACTGAAAAGAAAATGCAATTGACCAATAATGCAAAGTTTATGCATTGTTTACCTGTACGAAGAAATGTAGTTGTTTCAGCTACTGTTTTAGATAGTGAAAGTTCATTAGTAATTCAACAAGCCAATAATAGAACTTTTGTGGCTCAGGTGGTGTTAAAAAAAATATTAGAATCCTAAAATAGAAGGATTGTCCCCTTGAGGATTATCGAGATAAAATATATTTTAGAAAAGACACCAAGTGTAGCTTATTAGGGACGTTAAGAGAATAATTGTACAAAATTTAAAAGACACTGAAATGAATTCAGTGTAAGGTTATGAAAGAAAAACTAAACATCATCAAAATAGGCGGAAATGTAATTAACGATAGCGTTGAATTAGCATCTTTTTTAAAAGATTTTGCATCTGTTAAGGGCTTGAAAGTTTTGGTACATGGAGGCGGAAGAAAAGCAACAGAATTGGCAACTAAATTACAGCTTGAGCCAAAAATGGTTAAGGGAAGACGTGTAACAGATCAGGCAAACTTAGATGTGGTTACCATGGTGTATGCAGGTTTGCTTAATAAAAAAATTGTAGCACAATTGCAACAAAACAACTGTAATGCTCTCGGACTTTCTGGTGCAGATGCCAATTGCATGAAAGCACATAAACGTATTGTAAAGGATGTTGATTATGGTTTTGCAGGAGATATTGATGCCGTAGATAGTTCTATAATTCAAACTTTTTTAGAGTCAGAATTAACACCTGTTTTTTGTGCCATTACACATGATAAAAACGGACAATTACTCAATACCAATGCAGATACCATTGCGTCTGAAGTAGCATCAGCCTTAGCGAAAAATTATGAAGTGATTTTAACCTATTGCTTTGAAAAAAATGGAGTGTTAAAAGAAATTAATGATGATAATTCTGTTATAGAAACCATTAATACAGATACATATCAAGTATTAAGAGCTACTGGAATTATTGCTGAGGGGATGCTTCCTAAATTAGAAAATTGTTTTTATGCACTAAAAAATGGTGTTTCAAAAATTGTGATTGGAAATCCAACAGTTATCGTTACTAAAAATCAAAAATATACAAGTTTAACTTTATGATACAAGAATTAACTAAAGATGCAATTGTATTATTGCAAGACTTAATTTCAAAGCAATCTTTCTCTTCTGAAGAAGATGAGACAGCCTTATTAATCATGCAATGGTTTTCTACGCACGATATTAAGTTTGAAAGTCAAAACCATAATGTTTGGGCAAAAAACAAACATTTTGATGCTTCAAAACCAACCATTCTTCTCAATTCACATCACGATACGGTAAAGCCTAATAAAGCCTATACAAGAGATCCTTTTTTAGCAGAAATTAGTGATGGTAAATTATATGGATTAGGAAGTAATGATGCAGGAGGTTGTTTGGTTTCTTTGTTAGCTACATTTACTTATTTTTATCAGCAAAAAGATCTAAAGTACAATTTGGTTATTGTAGCTTCTGCCGAAGAAGAGAGTTCAGGTACTCAAGGACTAAACAGTATGCTATCTGTAATACCCCATATTGATGTTGCTATTGTTGGTGAACCCACCTTAATGCAATTGGCTGTAGCCGAAAAAGGATTATTGGTCTTAGATTGTACAGCACACGGTACAGCTGGTCATGCCGCTCATGGTTTGGGTGAAAATTCCATCTATAAAGCGATGGAAGCCATAGAATGGTTTAAAACGTTTGAGTTCCCGAAAATATCAGAGGCTTTAGGAAAAATGAAAATGACCGTTACTCAGGTTAATGCAGGTTCTCAGCATAATGTGATTCCTGCCGAATGTAGTTTTGTAGTAGATGTTCGTGTTACGGATGCCTACACCAATCAAGAGGTTTTAGATATCGTGAAAAAAAATGTGTATATTGAGGTCAAAGAACGTTCTTTACGCTTNAATTCATCATCAATTCCTTTGGAACATCCATTGGTGAAATCAGGAATTTCTTTAGGGAGAGAAACGTATGGTTCTCCAACATTATCAGATCAATCCGTTTTGACTTGTCCATCCTTAAAATTAGGACCAGGCGATTCATTACGATCACATACTGCTGATGAATTTATCTATGTAAATGAAATTGAAGAAGGGGTTGAATTATATATTGAAGTATTAAAAAACGTAATTTCTCATCCCTAGGAAGGGCTATGTGGATGGAAAAATAGTAGGATTTTAAGTTTAAAAAAGCTTAAGAAAGATAAAATTTATTCAAAGACAAAAAAGAAAGTAAAATAACAAACTAGACCAAACTCCCTTCCCTTTGGGAAGGGTTGGGGATGGGAATAACAAACCAGACCAAACTCCCTTCCCTTTGGGAAGGGTTGGGGATGGGAAAACACTCATATTATGAAACTCTGGGACAAAGGCTTTAGTACAGATAAAAAAATAGATATTTTCACTGTGGGTAACGACAGAGAATTAGATTTAATACTCGCAAAATACGATGTGTTGGGTTCTATTGCACATGCAAAAATGTTGCATAAAATGGAAATTTTATCCGATAAGGAGATTGATGCCGTTGTGGCAAAACTCAATCAGATATTACAAGATATCGCAAAAGGAAATTTTACCATTGAAGATACTTTTGAAGATGTACATTCAAAAGTTGAATTTTTACTCACTGAAGCTTTGGGCGATACAGGGAAAAAAATTCATACGGCTCGTTCTAGAAACGATCAGGTCTTGGTTGATGTACATTTGTATTTAAAAGATGAAATTACAGATGTCAAAAAACAAATTAAAGATTTATTTGATGAGTTGATCGCTAAAGCGGATGAACATAAGAATGTACTCTTGCCAGGCTATACACATTTACAAGTTGCTATGCCATCTTCNTTNGGNTTNTGGTTTTCTAGNTATGCNGAAAGTNTNATNGANGATNTNTATATGNTAAATGCAGCCTATANAATTGCAGATCAAAATCCGCTAGGNTCAGCTGCAGGTTATGGNAGNTCTTTTGCNATTGATAGNAATTANACTACAGAATTATTAGGTTTTGAAACCTTAAAATACAATGTAGTTGCTGCACAAATGAGTAGAGGNAAAACAGAAAAAGCANTGGCTTTTGGNATGAGTGCTGTAGCNGGAACCTTATCAAAATTTGCAATGGACATTTGTCTGTATATGAGTCAGAATTTTAATTTTATTTCCTTTCCAGATGAGCTAACTACAGGTTCGAGTATTATGCCACATAAAAAGAATCCTGATGTGTTTGAATTGATTCGAGGTAAATGTAATTCCATTCAGGCATTGCCTTATGAGCTGACCTTAATAACCAACAACCTTCCAAGTGGGTATCAACGAGATTTGCAATTGTTAAAAGCAAGTATATTGCC
>JGI24023J19991_10001694_pt1 | contig 16646 bp, 13 predicted proteins | sample Cruoilmetagenom1_FD_19991 | JGI IMG/M metagenome (IMG submission 19991) | reverse complement strand
CGCGCCAGCAGTTGCGGCTCGCGCGCGGGCAATCCCGCTTTCATCGGAAATTCTGTCTGCGGCAGAAACAGCGTCTCACGCCAGTCGCGCGCGCCTTCCTCGCCATTCCCGTCTGTGTTCTTGCCCATGATTCGGCCAGGCCCAAAGGTTCCGCTTGGGCGCGGTTTCTAGCAACGCCGCCCGCAACAATCCAGCGCTCATTGGCATCAACCGCAGGCGAGCGCTAGTCGTCGGCCTCTGCGCCGGCGCGCGGCAGGCTGAGGCCACGCCCGAGCGGAAAGCGATTCAGGGGATCGTCGCGGTTGTATTTAGCGAGAATCGTCCGCGCTTCATTGCAGTCGCGCTCCATCTGCGACGCGAGCGCCTCGGATGTCTCAAAGCGCTCGTCATCCCGCAAGCGGGCTATGAACTCGACCTCTATCACGCGGCCATAAAGATCGCCATCGAAGTCGAACAGATACGCCTCGATGGTGGTTTCCTTGCCGTCGAATGTGGGCTGCGTACCGACATAGGCCGCACCCTCATAGCGGCCGTCTGGTGCGATTACCCGGACGGCGTAAATGCCGTGGGCAAGATCGAAATTGAGCGGTGGCGTGAGATTGGCCGTCGGATATCCCAAGCCGCTGCCGCGCGCCGCCCCGGTCTGCACCTCGCCCATGACGCGCCACCAATAGCCCAAAATATTGGCCGCTTCGGCGACGTCGCCGCGCCGCAGCATGGCGCGCGCATCGCTTGACGAAAATATGACGTCGTCTTCACCGACCGCGTCGACGACGGTCACGCCGAGACCAATTTCTTCGCCCGTTTTCTTGAGGAATTCAGGCGTGCCTTGCCGGTCCTTGCCGAAATGAAAATCATATCCCGTCACGACGTGGCGCACGTCCAACTCGCCGATAAGGATATCGCGAATAAAGGCCTCGGCGGGCATGCTGGCCAAAGTGGCGTCGAAGTCGAGAACCACGGCATAATCGAGCCCAAACATTTCGAACAGCTTGAGCTTCAGGTCGATCGGCGTCAGCCGGAAAAGCGCTTGGTCCGGCTTGAAAAATTGCCTGGGATGGGGCTCGAACACCATGACGCCGGCCGCCGAGCGCGCCTGTCGCGCCGCGGCTTGCGCCACCTGGAGCACCGCCTGGTGACCTCGGTGAACACCATCGAAATTGCCGATCGCCATGGTCGATTTGGCTAACGGACCCGACAGCGCCTTGTGGCCTTTGATAATTTCCATGGTGGTTGGGTCCGCGCCGGGCGACTGCGGCGTCTATTGTTCGCTGGAGGGCACAACCACAACAGCCTCGCCATCAAGAACCGTCTTGCCGCCCACCTGGCACTCGCAAGCCAAGACCGCCCGCCTGCGCTTGTCTATCAAATCGACGATTCGGACCGAAGCGGTCACCTCGTCGCCGATCTTGACCGGTGCACGGAAATTGAGGCTTTGCGACAGGTAGATGCAGCCTGGCCCCGGCAGCCTCGTACCGATCACGGCCGAGATCAGGCTGGCGGTCAAAATGCCGTGAGCGATCCGCTCCTTGAACATCGTACCGGCTGCAAAGTCGGCGTCGAGGTGCACGGGATTGTTGTCGCCGGAGATCTCGGCAAACGCTTCGATGTCTGCAGCGGTGATGGTCTTGCTGAAGTCCGCTTCCATGCCCAGCTCGAGCTCCTCGAAGCTGTGGCCCTGAAGCGCTGCCTTCTCAGTGTTGCTGGTCATCAACCCGGCCCCGATTGCCCCGTTTTTCGCAGCGCACACTAGCCGAGGCGTATTCAGCCCGCAACCGCGCTCGAACTTCCCGAAACTCCCGCCCAACGGGGCTTTCGCGATTAACCCTATTTTTAACAGCAATGCGTATGTTGAACGCGTTTCAAGCAGCAGCTGAACCATCGCTGGGCTCGATTGCTATGGGTTTAAAGATGGGCACAGCCGCAAAACAGTGGGTCTTGTGTGCGGTCCTGAGGATCGGCGCAATGGGGTATGGAGAGTAAATATGGCGATTGATCTTGCCACACCGGTTCTCGTGGTCGACGACTACAAGACAATGATACGCATTATCCGAAATCTGCTGAAGCAGTTGGGCTTCAGCGAAGTCGATGACGCAGCCGACGGTACGCAGGCCCTGGAAATGATGAAGCGCCGCAAGTACGGCCTGGTTATTTCCGACTGGAACATGGAGCCGATGACCGGTTACGAGCTTCTCAAGGAAGTTCGCGGCGACGACACGCTTCACCGCACGCCCTTCATCATGGTCACGGCCGAGTCCAAGACCGAGAACGTTATTGCGGCAAAGAAGGCCGGCGTGAACAACTACATCGTCAAGCCCTTCAACGCGTCTACGCTGAAGGCCAAAATCGATGCAGTCTTCGGCGACTAAGCCCTCTTCAGCACAACCTTCAAGCAGTAGGTCTGCCTGTCCGTGGTGATGACCGCCACGCGACAGGCCAAGATCTGCGCTTACGCGGTGGAGGAGTTTCGTGGCGTCACCTGATCAGAAAAAACTGCGCACTGCGGTCAAGAAGTTTTCTTCGAACAAGAAGATCACTCTCGACGATGTGCTGTCGTTCGCCAAATTGGCGCTGATCGCTTGCGGCAAAGACACGCAATCCCGCGAGAATGACGCGATCGACGCTATTCGCGAAGAGGTTGCACGCCTCCAATCGCACGATCTGAGCAAGAACCATCTGCCAAGCGCGAAGGAAGAACTCGACACCGCCGTTAGGGCGACCGAGGAGGCGGCTTCGCACATATTGGCCTGCGCCGAGACGGTGATGGCGGTCGACGCCAACAACGCCGAGTCTTACGAGTCGAGCGTGAACGTGGCCATGCTGGAAATTCTCGAGGCCTGTGCCTTTCAGGATATTTCCGGCCAGCATATGTCCAAGGTTGCCGAAACGCTCAACCGCATCGACAGGCGCATCACGCGTTTTGCCAAAACATCGGGCGTGCGCGACTGGAAAGGCGAGGCGAGCGATTGCGAGGCGCACAAGAACAAGCGCCAAAAAGATCTGATTTTGAATGGTCCGGCAAGCAACGACGATGGCCTGGCCCAAGACGATATCGACGCCCTGCTGGCCGGCTGAGCCGCAGCCAGGCCCGTCAGCGCGCCCCGGTCAAGACCACCGAAGACTGGATAGCGCGCCAATTGGTTTGACCGCGTGCCCGGCAAACAGCCCCCGCACCACTTCCTCGTCCAATTGGCCATCTCTCTCTGCCACATGCAGGCCGCTGGCCACGAAGAGCGCGTCGATGCCCGCCCGGGCCGCGCCCGCCATGTCCGTCTCCAGACCGTCGCCGATCGCGACCACGCGCGCGAGCGGCACACCGCCGCCCCGCGCATTGGCGCCCTGCGCCAGCGCGCGGTGATAGATGGGAAGATGCGGTTTGCCGGCATAGATCACCTCGCCGCCAAGTCGTTCATAAGCTTGCGCCAAGGCGCCCGCGCAATAAACGAGGGTATCGCCGCGTTCGACCATCAGGTCGGGGTTGGCGCAGATCATCACCAGCGCACGATCCCTCAAGCGCGAAAGCATGTCTCCATAGTCGTCGGGCGTCTCGCTCGTGTCGTCGAACAGGCCGGAGCAGACGACGATTTCGGCATCGTCTGGCTCGGCGAAGACGACGTCCAGGCCCTCGAATATCCCCTTGTCGCGCTCCGGGCCCAGATGAAAAACGCGAGCGCCGCCACGCTCGCTCAAGTGCGACCGCGTGACATCTCCCGACGTGACGACGGCGTCATAGACATCGCGCGGCACGCCCAATCCGTCGAGCTGTTCGATCAGCGGCCCGCACGGCCTGGGTGAATTCGAGATCAATACAACCGTGCCGCCGCCGGCTCGGAATGCTCCGCAGGCTTCGATCGCACCCGCAAAGACATCTCTGCCATTGTGCAGGACGCCCCACACGTCGCACAGCATGAGCTGATAATCCGCGCTCATCCGCGCTATGCCATCAATGACTGGAATGGTGTCTGACGCCTGGCTCATCGGCGCGTGCCTAAGCGTTCGCGCTGGACGGGTCAAGTCCGTCGGTTCAAGCCCGCCGGCCGTTAGGCGGCGCTGGCCGCGTCGCGTTCTTCAAATATTTCGGGGCGCACCGGACGCGGCTCGGAGAACAGGAATCCCTGAGCGGTTTTGACATCGTGCTCAAGCAGCTGGCGCAAACTGTTTTCGTCCTCCACCTTTTCGATAATCAGATCGATACCGAAGCGGTCGAGATAGGCGCGCATGTCTGCTGAATGTATCGGCGCCCCGACTTCGGCCATGCGATTGAGGAAGACGTCCGCGTCGATCTTGACGTAGCGGAACCCCTTGCCATACAGCGCCTCGAAGTCGGTGCTGAGGTCATGAACGTGATCAAGGCAAAAATGGAAGCCAAGCGAAGAAAGCGCGTTCAGGCTTTCCAGTTCGATGGCCCCGCAATTGTTCATCATCGCTTGCGTAAATTCAAAAATCAGATTTTTCGACAGCGCACTGTTGCGGTCCATGAAGGAGATGAATTCGGGGAAGAATTCGGGATCCAGCAACGAGTGGACGGAAATATTGCAGAACACGCTGCGTCCGCTTGAGCGCTCCGACAGGCGGCGCAGCACCTGGACGCAGCGAAACAGCATGACGTTGTCTATCAACGGCATCATGCCGGCCTGTTCCGCAATCGGCAGATAGTCCTTGGGCATAATCACTTCGTCGGTTTCGCCGCGCAGCCGGGTGAGGGCCTCATAGGCCTCGACCTTGCGCTGGGGCAGCGAAACGATGGGCTGGAGATAGAGGTCGACCTTGTTGGCCTCCAGCGACTGGCGCACCATGTCGATCATGAAGTCTTCGGCCTGCTCAAATCCCTCCTCATCCCAGCCCTTGCCCTTTTCTTCGGGGGCGTTGGGCGGCGAGACGCTGGACTGCGGGACGCTGGGCGGCGGGGCGCTGGCTGGCGCGGCTACATCTTCTGCCGCCTCGGCCGGTTGGTCGCGCAGCACCGGCGCCTTCACCCGAACCGGACTCCTGCCCTCATAAGTCATTTTTTCCGCAAGCTGTTTGACCAAGGTCTCGAGCACTTGCAATTCGGACGAAATCTTGTCCTGGCGCTGCTCTGCTTCGAAGTGAATCTGCTGCTTGATCGCTTCGATGCGGGTGTCCAGCCGTTCCAGATCGCTCGACATGCGTTCGATGCTCAACACCTTCTGTGTGACGTCTTCGATTTCGCCCACCGTATCGAGACCGTCGACCTTCTCGACCGCTTTTTCCAGACGTTCCACCTTTTCGACGAGTTGCTCCATCCCGTCGAAGCGCGCGGCCAAGCCGCCCATGCGCTTGATATCGCTGCTCAGGCCGCCGATGGAGGATTCGAAGCCTTCGACCTTTCGCACCGCATCGGCGCTGCGATAGGCGCGCGTCAGCGCGGTCTGGGAGGCTGCCATCACCAGAAACAGCGCAAGACCTGCGATGGTTGAGGAGGCCAGCGCGATGCCCGATTGGACGTGCAGGCCAGCCGTAAATGCCACAGCAGCAAGCGCCATAGCGAACAGGATCGCTATTTCAAGCAATTGCGGGCGCTTACCCTTGGGCGCGTCGGTGCTGGATGTCTTCGTCATGGAAGCGAATCAGTTTCCCCGACATTAGGAAGACTTTCCATAACTGGAGCCCTAAGAGCAACCAGCTTTTTTCCACCGCCTGTTGGCGTCCGGTTCCGACACGCCCCATCACTGCCGCCCGCGGCCGCAATTAACCAAGCCACCCAACCCTATTCTTGACAACCGTACCGGGCTGCCATATCTACCAGCCTATCTGTTAGCACTCATGTCTATCGAGTGCTAATAATCGCTCGGACACGCGTGCCGGCAAATCCGATCAACCGCCGCGCACGACAAAAGCGAATTTCAACAATCAACACCTGCAAGCAAACCAAGAGTAATTGGAGAGACATCTATGAAGTTTCGTCCCCTTCATGATCGTGTCGTCGTGCGGCGCATCGACGAGGATCAGAAGACCGCGGGCGGGATCATCATTCCCGACACCGCCGCAGAGAAACCGCAAACCGGCGAAGTCCTCGCCGCAGGCCCCGGCGCCCGCGACGACGATGGCAAAGTTCAGCCTCTCGACGTCAAAACGGGCGACAAGGTCCTGTTCGGCAAATGGTCGGGCACCGAGGTCAAGATCGACGGCGACGACCTGTTGATCATGAAAGAATCCGACATCATGGGCGTGTTGCAAGGTTAGTTCCGGCAACCCTCCGCCTGAAAGCAATCAGAGCCATTTAGGAGTACAGACATGGCTGCGAAAGACGTAAGATTTTCTACCGACGCCCGCGATAAGATGATGCGCGGCGTCAACACGCTTGCCGATGCGGTCCGCGTGACGCTTGGGCCCAAGGGCCGCAACGTTATTTTGGAGAAATCCTTTGGCGCACCGCGCACCACCAAGGACGGCGTGACCGTCGCCAAGGAGATCGAGCTTGAGGACAAGTTCGAGAACATGGGCGCGCAAATGCTGCGCGAGGTGGCCTCCAAGACCAATGACATCGCCGGCGACGGCACCACGACTGCAACACTGCTCGCCCAAGCCATCGTGCGCGAAGGCCTCAAGGCGGTTGCCGCTGGCATGAACCCGATGGATCTCAAGCGTGGCATCGACAAGGCCGTGATCGAGATCGTCAAGGACATCCAGAAGAAGTCCAAGAAAATCAGCGGCACCGAAGAGATCGAGCAGGTCGGCACAATCTCCGCAAACGGTGAAAAAGAGATCGGCCAGAAGATCGCCGAAGCCATGCAGAAGGTCGGCAATGAGGGCGTTATTACGGTCGAAGAGTCGAAGAGCCTCGAGACCGAGCTCGATGTCGTCGAGGGCATGCAGTTCGACCGTGGATATCTGTCGCCCTATTTCATCACCAATGCCGATAAGATGATCTGCGAACTCGAGGATCCCCACATTCTGATCCACGAGTCCAAGCTCTCCAATCTGCAAGCGATGCTGCCCGTGCTCGAAGCCGTGGTCCAGTCGGGCCGTCCGCTTCTGATCCTGGCAGAAGACGTCGAGGGCGAAGCGCTTGCGACGCTGGTGGTCAACAAGCTGCGCGGCGGCCTCAAGGTCGCGGCCGTCAAGGCGCCGGGCTTCGGTGACCGCCGCAAGGCCATGCTGCAGGACATCGCCGTCCTGACGGGTGGTCAGGTGATTTCGGAAGACCTCGGCATCAAGCTCGAAAACGTGTCGCTGGACATGTTGGGCACCGCCAAGCGGATCTCGATCACCAAGGATGACACCACGGTCGTCGATGGCGCCGGCAAAAAAGCCGACATCGAGGCGCGGGTCAGCCAGATTCGCGCTCAGATCGAGGACACGACGTCCGATTACGATCGCGAGAAACTGCAAGAGCGCCTCGCCAAGCTTGCGGGCGGCGTCGCCGTTATTAAGGTGGGCGGCGTCACCGAGATGGAAGTGAAGGAGCGTAAGGACCGCGTCGATGACGCGCTCAACGCAACGCGCGCTGCGGTCGAAGAGGGCATCGTGCCCGGCGGCGGCGTGGCTCTGTTGCGCGCCTCCCGCTTCATAGACGTCAAGGGCGACAACGACGACCAGGACGCCGGCATCAACATCATCCGCCGCGCACTCCAGGCTCCCGTCCGCCAGATCGCCGAGAACGCCGGCGTCGAGGGCTCCATCGTGGTTGGTAGGATCCTGGACGAGAACAAGGCCGCCTACGGCTACGATGCCCAGAACGACAACTATGTCGACATGATTGCCAAGGGCATCATCGATCCCGCCAAGGTGGTTCGCACCGCCCTGCAGGACGCGGCCTCGGTCGCTGGCCTGCTGGTGACCACCGAAGCCGGCGTCGCCGATTCGCCGAAAAAGGATGAACCCATGATGCCGCCGCCCGACATGGGTGGCATGGGTGGCATGGGTGGCATGGGCGGCATGATGTAGCCGTCTGCCACAGACGACAGATCAAAGGGCCGCTTCTTAAGAGCGGCCCTTTTTTTGTGAAACTCGCAGGCCTGCCAATGGCCTAATCCAGCCTTCAATCCTGACAGAAATCCAAGAAATTCGCCAAAAAACCGTTTACCAACTCTGGTGCTCGTGATTGTGCTGGGGCCAGTGGCTGCGTAGGATATCGCTGGACGCTCTTTGCACGGGGCATTCGCCAATCGCGCGATGCCTCTCGGGCAGGCCAGGGGCGATCGATGCGGCGAACAAAAGGTATTTCCCAATCAATGGCTCTTGAGAGCACCAGGGTCGAGTCATCGAAGTCCGCGAGCGCGCAGGGCCATGACCGGCTGGAGATCAAGGTCTTCACGAACCTCGAGGACGCCCAATCTGTTTGGCGCGACCTGCAGGCCGAGGCTGTGATGAGCCCGCATCAAAGTTTCGAATGGGTGACCGCGCTGGTGGAGACGGGCGGCCTTGCTTCGCCGCACGCCGTTCAAATCGTTGCAGGCTTCGACAGCGACGAAAGCTGTCTGTTTCTCATGCCATTCGTCATCCGCAGCCATGCCGGATTGCGCATTTTGGAGTGGCTAGCCAACGATCAGGGCAATTACGCCAGTGCGCTTTATCGCGGCTCCTTCCTCGATCGGAATTCGGCGCCGGCATTCCAACGCCTGTGGGGCGGCATTCTCGGCGCACTGCCGCCCGTCGACGCCGTTCATTTGGGCAATCAGCCAAGCGATCTCGAGGGTGTCGAAAATCCGTTCCTGGCGCTGCCCCACACCGACTCCGCCGAACCCGGCCGCTGGTTCGCGCTTTCGCCCGACTGGCGTCTTCACTTCGAGGACCGATTCAGCTCCGGCATGCGGCGCGAGCTGCGCCGTTGCGAGCGCAGGCTTGGCGATAACGGCGCGCTCGAAGTCATTCACGCGAGCGATGCCAAAAGCCAAGCGCGGATTTTCGAGGCGATGACCGTTCATAAACGGGAGCAATTCGAACAAAGCGGCATCGCCGACTTCTTCACCGATGGGGCAGTCGATAAGTTTTATGCAGCTCTAAACAGCGCTGCGAGCCCGCCAGAGGGCCTGTCGCTGGAACTCTTCGGCCTTGCGAGCGGCGGCGATATCATAGCCACCAATATGGGCGTTATCTTCAAGAACCGCTTCTATGGTCTGATTTCGGCGACCACGCCGGGACCATTGCGCAAGTTCGCGCCAGGCAACGTGTTGTTTCAACGCGTGGTGGACGCTTTGGCCGGTCGCAGCATCGAGCAGTTTGATTGCGGCGCGGGAAGCGATCCCCACAAGTTGCGCTGGTGCACGCAACAACGACATCGATTTCACACCGTCAGCGGCGTGAGCTTGCAGGGACAATTTTATGCCCGCGCGCTCAGGGCTCAGCTAACGGTGAAGCGCGCCATCAAGCATTCGCCCGCCCTGTGGCCGATCGCCAAGGAACTCCGCCGCCTCAAGGGTCGGACGACGCGTCTCCTGAGCATGCGCCCAAGCTGAGCAGGCTTAGACCCCCGCAGCGCCAAATCTTTCGAGAATTGCCGCAAGCGCGGCCTCGAGCGCCTTGCCTCTGCCGTCGCGCAAGGCAAACAGAACCGCTTGCGACTGCAAGATCACACCGTCTTCAAGCACCCGCAGATGGTTCGCCTTCAAAGTCGCGCCCGTCGACGTGATATCGACAATCATCTCAGACGTTCCGGCCGCCGGCGTGCCCTCCGTCGCGCCGAGACTTTCGACGATGCGGTAACCCGATATCCCATTCAGCGCGAAGTAGCGCCGCGTCAGGTTCATGTATTTCGTGGCGACGCGCAATCGACGGCCATGGGCGCGATGGAAGATGCCCGCGACGTCTTCCAAGTCGCTCATGCGGGTGACGTCGATCCAGCAATCGGGTACGGCCGTTACGACGTCGGCCTTGCCGATTCCGAGCGGTTTGGCAAATTCGATGCGGCGCTCGGCGTCCTCCATTGCCTCATGCATCAAGTCCTCGCCCGTAATGCCCAGATCCACCAGACCCAAGCGCAACTGCTCGGCGATTTCCGTCGCCGACAGAAATGCAATTTCGACCCCCGCAATGCCATCGAGCGTGCCCCGATAGCCACGGCTGTGGCCATTCTTGCGAATTTCGAGACCTGCGCTGGCGAACAGGTCTTGGACCTGCTCCATCAGCCTGCCCTTGGAGGGAATGGCGAGCACCACGGTGTGTTCAGTCATTCTCGCCNCCCAAGACCGCCGCCAACAGCCGCTCTGTNTGAATGGCGCAACCGACCGCCGGCACGCGTGCCGGGGAACCAAGCTCGCTGAGGAGGCTGTCATAACGCCCGCCACCGGCAATCCAGGTTGAAACGCCGCGCACAACACACGTGATNTGGAAGACGAAGCCCGTGTAATANTCGATATTGCGGCCGAACTCGGCGTCGAATTCCGCTTCGTCCAGCCCTATGCCGTGCAGGGCAAAGCTCGCCAGCTGTGCATGGAATTTATCGAGCGCGCTCGAAATATCGATGCCGGCATCCCTGGCAAGCGCCGCGATGCGATCGATGGCCTCGCCCGGCGGGCCCTCCACTGCCAGAAAGTCTTCAATCAGACTGACGGCTTCTTTCGGCAGCGAGTCTTGGCGTGCATCGGCCGCGCGTTCGCATAGCCGTTCGGCGATTTCTCGCGGCGTGCGCTGTGCGATCACCGGGATGCCATTGGCCTCCAGATAGTCCGCGACCTTTTGCTCTGCGCCATCGATATCGTCAGGATCGAGCTGGGCCAGCAGCGCGCTGGTCGGCTCCGATATACCGCTCCCCTGGCCTGCCGCCAGCTGGTGCAGCAAGTCGTGGAACCGCGCCGGCTGCCAAAAGGCATGCCACAGGCGCAACCGCCATCGTTCCGGCATGTCCAAGGCGTCGATCAGCGCTTCGAACAATCCCAAGTCGCCGAGTTTGAGTTGATAATCGCTAAGACCGACGGCGGCCATCGCCTCGATAGCCAGCCGGACGACTTCGGTTTCGGCCTCGATCGTATCGTCGGCGCCAATCAGTTCGATGCCTGCCTGGCGAAACTCGCGCGCGCTGCCCCCGATCCGGCCGGCAACGCCATAGCGAAAGGCCGGACCGTTGTAGCAATAGCGCTCCTGGGTATCGGCGGCGGGATGGCGTTCGAGATAAAGCCGGCAAACGGGCACGGTCAGATCGGGCCGCAGGCAGAGCTCTTCTCCGTGCAGATCGGTAAAAAGATATGTGCGGCCCCGAATTTCCTCGCCCAGCCGGTCCAGATAAACCCTTGCCGGTTGAATCATGGCGGGCGCGACTGCCTCGTAGCCGGCGCCCGAAAACAGCTCCATCAGCGTCGCTGCCTGGGCTTCGAGTGCTTCGAATTGCTGTGCGGTTTCGGCGACCATGGCGGGTGGCCTAATTGCGTTGGCCCGCGAGAACCTCGCGTACGGCCTCGACGAGCTGCGCCTCGGGCACGGCGATCTGGGCCCGGCCGCCTTCCCGCCATTCGGTATTGTCTTCGATCTCGCCAGACAGTCTGGTGCCCTCGACGAGATCCTTGATCGTAACCTCTCCGCGCGCGCGTTCCTCCTCGCCCTGGATCACCACGCATGGCGCGCCGCGCTTGTCGGCATACTTCATCTGCGCCCGCATGCCGGACTCGCCGAGGTACATTTCCGCCCGCAGTCCCGCAGCCCGCAATTCCATCGCAAAACGCTGATAAACCGCCAGGTGCTCCCGATCCATGACGAGCACAATCACGGGCGCCAGAACGGCGCTGGCGCCGGCGCGTCCCAATTCGCTCAGCGCCGCATAAAGGCGTGAGACGCCGAACGAGTACCCGGTGGCTGGAACCTTTACACCCTTGAAGCGTTCGACCAGTCCGTCATAGCGCCCGCCGCCGCCGACCGATCCAAATTGCGTTCGCGCGCCGTCCTCGCCGGCCGTTTCGAATGTCAGTTCGGCCTCAAAGACAGGACCGGTGTAATAGTCCAGACCGCGCACGATCGCTGGATCGATCACCACGCGCTCGCTGGCAAAGCCCGCCGCGCTCAACAATCCATCCATTTGTCCGAGCTCTTCGAGCCCCTCGCGTCCCGTCTCGCTCTGCTCGACGAGGGGCGCCAGCGCCGCCAGTGTCTTGCCGCGTCCGTCGCTGCCGGCATTGACGAAGCCCATGATGAGCTCGATCTGATCGGGAGCGAGACCCGCCCCCTTGGTGAAATCGCCGGAGGCATCCTTGCGGCCTGGACCCAGCAGCAGCTCGACCCCTTGCGTGCCCAGGCGCTCGAGCTTGTCGATCGCGCGCAGCACCGTCAGCCGCTTGGCCTGCTCGCCGTCACCCAGCGGATCGATGCCGGCCCGCTGCAACACCGCATCCAACAGCTTGCGGTTGTTGAGCCGGATCACGTAGTCCCCTGCGCCTATGCCGATTTCTTCCAGCGCGTCGGCCGCCAACATGCAAAGCTCCGCGTCAGCCGCGACGCTCGCCGTTCCCACCGTATCGGCGTCGAACTGCCGGAATTCGCGATAGCGCCCGGGGCCGGGCTTTTCATTACGCCAGACGACGCCTGTCTGGTAGCGCCGGAAGGGTTTGGTCAGCGCGTCGTAATTTGCCGCGACGTAACGCGCCAGCGGCGCGGTGAGATCGTAGCGCAGCGACATCCACTGGCCGTCATCGTCCTCCAACGAGAAGACGCCCGCATTGGGGCGGTCGGCGTCGGGCAGGAACTTGCCGAGCGCGTCGGAATATTCGAACGCCGGCGTCTCCAGCGGTTCGAATCCATATGTTTCGCTGACCCGGCCGATCGCGCCCACCATGGCGTCAACGCCGCGGAGTTCCTCGGCGCCAACGTCCCGCAAGCCCTTCGGCAGGCGAGCCTTGGGGCGCGCCGACTTCGCTTTTTTTGCCATGGAAGTGATCCGGCTTACTAAAAGCTCGTTCTTCGACTTGGTCCGCGTTCTAACCCATCGTCATTTGCCTGCCAAGCTGGCGCCGCGGCAGGGTTAGCGGCCTAAGCTTGTTCGCGGCGCATTTGCGGTTAGTATCGGTAGCCTTGCCCAGCTGACGCGCCGTCGGGGACGTTGCCCCAGTTTCGGAGCATCCGCCAGATCGGAGAGTTTCCATGCGCCGATATACGGTCACGTCTGTTCTGGTCCTTTGTCTTGCCGGCATATTGACAGGCGCATGCCAAGATCCAAACAGCACCGATGCCTTAGCCCAGGGCAAACAGCCCGCGCCCGCCGTCATCGTGGCTCCCGTCACCTCCGAGTCCGTCGCCAATTCGATGGAATTCGTCGGTCAGACGGAGGCCCATCAAAGGGTGGATCTGCGCGCGCGCGTTACCGGCACACTGATCGCCCAAGACTTCAAGGAAGGCGCAACCGTCAAGAAGGGCAGCGTCCTCTATGAGATCGACCCCGCCGAATACAAGGCCGCGCGCGATTCCGCCGCCGCCAAGGTCGAGGGCGCCAAGGCGACCATCGTCGAGGCTGAAAATACGCTGAAACGCTATCAGATTTTGGTCGAACGGGGCACGTCGAGCCAGGCGAGCCTGGATGAAGCGGTCGCCAAACAGGGTCAGGCCAAGGCCGATCTGGCTGGCGCCGAGGCCGATCTCGAGCGCGCCGAGCTCGATCTGGGTTACACCAAGATCTCGACGCCCATCGGCGGCCAAATCGGCAAAACCGCCGTCGATGTCGGCAACCTGATCGGACCCGACACCGGCATCCTGGCGAGCGTGATCGCGATGGACCCGATCCGCGTCGTCTTTTCCGTCTCCGAGCAGCAATATCTCGAATATCGCCAAGCCATCTCCGAGAACCGCGCCGAGGACTTCACCCCGCGCATCCGTCTTGCCAATGGTGAGAGATACGCCCACGAAGGCACTTGGGACTTTATCGAGAATGAGGTCGATTCCGCCACCGGCACAATCAAGCTACGGGTCAAATTCCCCAATCCCGACCAGCTCATCCTGCCCGGATTGTTCGTCAATATGATACTCGAGAGCGCCGATCCAAAGGATCAGCTCGTTGTTCCCCAGATCTCAATTCAAGAGAACCAGTCCGGACCATTCGTGTTGGTGGTTGACGGCGACAACCGCGTCGAATTGCGTCCCGTCGAGACCGGGGCGCGCACCGGCGCGCAAATCGTCGTGAGCAACGGTCTGACCAAGGGTGAAATGATTATCGTTGACGGCATCCAGAAGGTCCGGCCGGGCGGCACCGTCGACCCGGTGCGCCAGAACGCCGGCCCGTCCGCAAATTAAATGTTCAGCGCCTTTTTCATCGATCGTCCGAAATTCGCATTCGTCATCGCGATCGTCACGGTGTTGGCCGGCGTATTATCTCTGAGCCGGCTGCCTATCGCCGAATATCCCGAGCTCACACCCCCGCAAGTCCAGGTCAAGGCAAGCTATCCAGGCGCCAACGCGCAGGCTGTCGAACAGACCGTCGCTGCGGTGATCGAGGCCGAGGTCAACGGCGTCGAAGACATGATCTACATGTCCTCGAAGAGCGCAAATGACGGCAGCTACACGCTGAACGTGACCTTCGAAGTGGGCACCGATGGCGACCTTGCCCAGATCAACGTCCAGAATCGCGTCTCCTTGGCCACCCCGCGCTTGCCCGAAGAGGTGACCCGGCAAGGCATCACCGTCAACAAGCAGTCGACCAGCATGTTGATGGTTCTGTCGGTCTATTCGCCCAACAGCACCTATGACGACATCTTTTTGAGCAACTACACCAGCATCAACATTCAAGACGTTTTGGCCCGTGTGGCGGGCGTCGCGCGTGTCGATATTCTTGGCGCGCGCGACTATGGCATGCGCGTTTGGCTGAAACCCGACCGTATGACCAGCCTCGGCCTGACCGCGAGCGACGTCATCGCCGCCATTCGCGACCAAAACATGCAGGTTTCACCAGGCAGCATCGGTCAACAACCAGCGCCGGCAGGCCAGCAGTTTCAATACACCATTCAGGCGAAAGGGCGCTTGAGCGACACGGAAGAGTTCGAAAACATCGTCATCCGAGCCTCTCCCGATGGTTCGATCGTGCGGCTGCGCGATATCGCAAGGACGGAATTGGGAGCCGAAACCTACGGTTGGTACGGCGAACTGAATTCCAAGCCCGCCGCGCTGCTTGCCATCTACCAACTCCCCGACGCAAACGCCCTCGACGTCGCCAAGGGCGCCAGATCCGCGATGGTCGAGCTCGCCGGCCGCTTTCCCCAAGATCTCACTTATGCCGTCACCTACGACACGACGCTCTATGTCGAGACGTCGATGCGCGAAGTCGCCATCACACTGGCTCAAGCCCTGGCGCTCGTCGTCTTGGTGGTTTTCATATTCCTGCAGGATTGGCGCTCGACCCTGATTCCGGCCATTGCGATCCCCGTGTCGCTGATCGGCACCTTTGCCGGCTTGCTGGTCATGGGCTTCACCATCAATACGGTTAGCTTGTTCGGCCTGATTCTCGCCATCGGCGTCGTGGTGGACGACGCCATCGTCGTGGTCGAGAACGTCCAGCGCCACATGGCCGACGGGCTTGATTCGCGCGATGCGACCCGCAAGGCAATGCAGGAGGTGAGCGGACCCGTCATCGCGACCACGCTCGTGCTGCTCGCCGTTTTTGTCCCGGTCGCCTTTACGCCGGGACTGACCGGCCGGCTGTTCGAGCAATTCGCCGCCACCATTGCGATCGCCGTCTCGATCTCCTCCATCAATGCCCTCACCTTGAGCCCAGCCCTTTGCGCCAGCATTTTGCGCCCGCCGCGCAAAACCCAACGCGGCCCGCTGGTGCTGTTCGAAAAAGGACTTGCAGCGGTTCGCAGCCGCTATTCCTGGCTCGTCGGCCGTCTGATACGCCGCCTGGCGGTCTCGATGCTGGCTTTCCTCGTGGTGCTGGCGGCGACTGCCGGATTCGGCAAGATCCTGCCCACGGGCTTCGTGCCATCGGAGGACCGCGGCGCCATCTTCATCGATGTTCGCTTGCCCGACGGCGCCGCCCTGCCCCGCACCGCCAGCGTCGTCACCCAGGTGCAGGGCATTCTTGCGGAAACGCCCGGCGTCGAAAATGTCATTGCCGTCGGCGGCTATTCGATTTTGGCCGGCGCGGCGATCCCCAATACGGCGCTGTTGATTGCGGTGCTCGAGCCCTGGGACGAACGCAGCGATCCCAAACTGCACGTGAACGCCATTTTGCGCGGGCTTTCCCCGAAGCTCTTCGCCATTCCGACCGCCACCATCATTCCTTTCAATCCGCCGCCCATCCCTGGTCTGGGCAGCACGGGCGGTTTCGAATTCGTCTTGCAGGACACCGCCGGCCGATCGCCCAACGAACTGGCCGCCGCGCTCGGCGGCCTGGTGGTCACGGCCAACGGCACCGCGCAGCTGAGCGGCGTCTTTTCGACCTTCCGCGCCAACGCGCCTCAACTCTTCGTCGACGTCAACCGCGAGCTTGCCAAGACCAAAGGCGTCGATGTGAGCGATATATTCCAGGTGTTGAGCGCCAATTTCGGCTCTTACTACGTCAATGATTTCAATCGGTTTGGGCGCGTTTATCGCGTCTACATTCAGGCCGAGGGCAGCAGCCGCGCCGTACCCGCAGACATCGCAAAAATCTATGTCAGGAGCAATTCGGGTGACATGGTCCCGTTGCGCACCTTCGTCCGCGTTGAGCCAATCCAAGGGCCCGAGAGCATAGAGCGCTACAATCTGTTCCGCTCGGCGACCGTCAACGGCAACCC